>Ga0233415_10000007_pt1 | contig 149053 bp, 279 predicted proteins | sample Na_anoxic_12_MG_FD_188631 | JGI IMG/M metagenome (GOLD analysis project Ga0233415, IMG submission 188631) | Seawater microbial communities from Saanich Inlet, British Columbia, Canada - Na_anoxic_12_MG | ecosystem: Environmental > Aquatic > Marine > Inlet | place: Canada: British Columbia...
TTCACCTCCTTCACTGTATACTATAACAGCTGCCTAACTGGAAGTCAAGTAGTAGTTGGATGCCAGGTATATCCTCTGGCTAATATGCCTAGAATGATATATTCTAGGCTGATCTGACATTCACACGCCATCACAGAACAGAACTATTTTCTCTGGCTAATTACTTCCCCATGAATCTTTTCTCCAGTTCAGTTTTCAGATGTCGAAAGTGCATAATATCTTCGAGCGTGGTTTCTTTTGGTTTCATGAATATGGCTGCTAAGACAGAGCTAGCTTTGAATCCATCAAGTATACCCTCATCCATCACAGTACTCATAGCTATCACAGCCTGCTGATAGGAGACGGAATCTTCAATCTTCGGTTCTATGTATTCCTCACAATCAGGACATTCCATCCCATTCCCATATTTCAGGCAATCGTCTGTGTTTATGTTCTTCTGGCAACACTCATTTCCCATTGTGTACCTCCTTTATATATAGTATATCACTAGCCTATTAGGAAGTCAACCACTAATGACAGCCAAGTATCCCACCAGGCTAATATGACAAATGATCAAATTGGCTATTCAGAACCGGAGAGAAAGTACATAATTGTACAAAAAGTAGGGGTAAAAGTGATCACATTGGCTATTATGACAAGGAAAAAGTGTGCGGGTTGGTAGTTTGCTATCGTTTATATACCAACAGGCTATTAAGACAATACCCTATATAACAAGAACAAACCCCTCCCTATTGGCTTATATGAACGGAACATTCCCCTATGGCTTCTTTGATGAGAATTTACAGGTAATAGGCTAAGATGACAATATAAAAAAAGTAGAGAACACCTCTGTCAAAAGAACAGATCATATTCTCTATTTAGTTTTGGCTCTGGTTATTTGGCTCTGGCTTTTTCTATTTAGCTTTGGGTAGGAATATCCTCTATTTACTTTTTTATCTTATATATGGCTTTGGCTATTTAGTTTTGAACAAGAATATCCTCTATTTGGCTTTTTACTTTGAAAGAGCGATAATCTCAATCATTAATAGTAAGAATACTTGGCAAACTAACAAGTACTTTATGTCTTTTAGGTGTTTGTCTGTATTATTCATTATAACCTAACCTCAGCCCGCAAATTTTTACTTTGTATGGCTATTTAGCTTTCTGTAGCTTCTTCAAAGAGCCATTCTTAGCCCATTTAAAGTTACATAGATAATAGGCATACTTCTCAGGAGACATAGTTGTTCTGTAGTTACAATCATAACCATATAGGCAAAGAAGCATACTTATTCTTGTTTCTTCGTTCCTTCTAAATAGATCATGTTTGAATGTTTGTAGTATCTCTATTGTCATGTAATATGAACCTCCGCCCGCACACTTTTAAAGAGGCGGAAAATGTCCACCATTATTCTTGTTCCTTCTTCGTATAACGGCTCTCTTTATGGGTTGGAAGGTTATACAGCCACCTACGAAACCAAGGACAAACAATAGTATATCCATCTAACCTCCTTGTAGGCTTAAGGTTGGGTAATACCTTTGTGCATAGCTAAGGTTTCATGGTAAGTAAGTATGGCATCAATAACACCCAAAGCTGCTTTACATTCTTCTGTTTGTCCTTTGTCTAAATGTTCTTTGGCTGCATAGACCACGTGTCTAAGTTGAAATAATGTGTTATCTTCCATCTATTAGCTCCTTATATAGTAGGTAATAATGGTAATGTATGAGCCTCAGCCCGCACGATTTTTTCCATAATTGGCTAACCACTCTACTCGTTCTCGTTCTAACTGTTTTTCCTTCTCTCGTTCTGCCTGTTTTTCCTTCTTATGTCGGCTATAGAAATACCAAGGAACAGACCATATAGGAAACGTAAGTATTAAGACAATCAACAATAAAATGTTAACGCCTGCTTCAACACCTTCATCCAAGTTTTCGGCTGTAAGCATTCCAACCTCCTTTTTTTGGTAGAGGCATCTTCTTTTACTACGTCTACTTGCAATTTGTAGTATTTAACCATTTGTACCTCCTTTTAGGCTAATAACTACGATTAGTGTAGTTTATGTGTTGTATCGTTATTTTATCCTCATCAATTCCTTTGGCTTTGGCTACCTTCTTCAAAGCCTTTACTACTTCAGGTATCACTTCAGCATCATCAGTCTCTATTGTGGCTGCTATGCTGATTACATGGGGGTGTGTTACATTACACATGTTATATACATCCTCCGCCGAAAATCTATTTGTTAGTGCCTTTGGTAAGCCTTTCAGGTCTTGTGGAAAATGCTCAGGATAAATCAACCTCAATTTATACCTCCTTCTAGGCTTATTTGATTATTAAGATAAGCATAATAGCTGTCAACTGTATTGATATTATTACAAGAAGCCAGTTAATATCACATAATTGTCTCTTGATTGGCATTTACCTCCCTTATTAGGCTAATGTGCAGTTACTTCACTTGTAATACTTCTAGGCGTTCAGGTAGGGAAGGATACACTAAGCCCACCCAAAAATTCCCTTTCATCTTCTCCATTTCCCTCAAATCGCTGTTATAGTTGTTAATGGCATTTCGCCACTCAGCAATCCTGGCACTCACAGCCTGTCCCTGCTCCATCTTTTCAAGCGAGCCGTCCACCAAGAACCCATCAGTTATGGCAGGGTCACTCAGCAAATCTTCTGTCAACTCAATGGCAGTAATATAATTGGCAGAGTTGGCATCATGAAAGGCCTCTAACTCGGCTACATCTTTCTGTAAGTCAATACTCATGCAAACAGGGACTAGCAGTAGGGTTACTATGGCACCAATAGAAATACCTATGAGAACTTTCCAGCCATCCTTATCATATCCTTTATACCTTTTCAGTTTATAGATGCCGAAAATTAACAGTGCGGCAAATATTACCAATAGAATTACGAATAACATTAGACTACCTCCATTTTTAGTTATTTAATCATTCAACAGCGCATAAGTTATAGCTGCCAGTATGCACAGTAGTATAAGTGCGGCTAGAACTATCCATAGTGGGGAGAGTACAAACACCCAAGCCCACGAAATAACTCCTGCCACTTTCATGACGATGAATGCCACTGTCAGGATGGATGATATACCGGCAGAGACAGCGAGCAGTACATACAGAACTACAGCAATGGCTCCTGAGAATATACCTAATATTGTTTTCATGCTACCTCCATTTTATTTGGTAACGGCTATTGTTATATTATCGTTTTATCAATAGAAGCCTCCCCACATCAAGAGTGCGACACAGATAATTGTACCTACCACAGAGCCAAAAAACTGTCCGCCACCCTCTTTGTCGCATTTACCTGCCGACGTTAGCAGGTTGATGGCTAATATTACCGTATAGATTATTTGTGGTGCGCCCATGTTACCTCCTTTACTAGGCTTATTTGTCAGTTGCTATCCAAACACCCAAGTCCACACAAACTAACTTTAGAACTTTGTTGGCTTCAAGCGTGTCGATATACGCATCGAGGCAATCTTTATCTAGTCCTTGTTTTATAGTATCCTTGGCAAAGTTATGCACCGTTGGATCGGCTAACACATCCTTAATGTGTTTTTTCAGGGTTGGCGATACATAATCAAGATTGCTCATATAAACCTCCAAGGTTTTACACTGTTTATAACTGGGGCTAATTGTTTTGAGTGCTTCAGAACGATATGCCTAGCCTTGACCATTTCTGTCTTTGTCAACCCACCGTTGTGTGACTTCTCAGCCAAGAACGTGCCATAAGGAGCATCAAATCTATTGAAGCCGATACCATTCTTATGGAGGGTTCTGGCTGGTCTTATCTCGTCTGGTGTTTGCCGATGATACAATACATTCAGGCAAAATAGCACGAAGTAGTCACCCTGTTGGGCGTAACCTTTGAACTCCGCTGTATTCATGGCACCTACCTTTTTCTTCTGTGATAGAAAGCCCAGCCACTTATTCCAAAAATGGCTAGAACCAACAACACTACACTAATCGGCATTCCCTTCTCTCCCAGCTTTTTGATTTATAAACCATTAATTCCTATTAGCTTCAGCGTATGCCATCCAAACGTTGTCTGGTAGTGGTTCAAACTTAGCCATATGAAAGACAATATGTTCCTGCCACTCAGCTAAGTAATCTAAGAACTCTGCCACACAACTGAATGTGATACTCTCTCCATTGCGGTTGCGTATAGTTACAGTACCATCGTTGGCTTCATGTATACTTCCCATTACCCCTCCTAATCATCCATGTCTAGCTCATCGCTTATTTCGTAGGCATCACCGATATTGAAGAAAATCCACTGCCAACACTTTCTATATGCTTTGTTCCTTACTTGCTTGATGGGGTCTTTGGCTGCTTCCTCAAACTCCCTTCGTCTTGCGGCGTGATCTATGATAGGTGTTTCACAACTAACTTTTTCACCTTCATATGGAACTTGAATCATTGGCTCTATACCGAGACGAGGTTCATTCCAGTGCTGCCAAGTTTTAGAGGTTTCGGGATGGACAATATCGAAGTGGTGATAGAATAGCTGCCAACTTAACACATAGTGGACATATTCGTGGTAACCACCACAAACATCGCAGGAATCTCTGCCTATACTTCGATACCATCCCTTCTCTTTGGCTATTAGTCTCTTCTTTTCCGCAATCCTGTTCTGAGAAGCAGCCAGCGCAGTCCTAACTGTTTTATTCATAGCCAGAACGCTCCTTTTTCTTTCTTCTACCTTATTTTACCATTAGCCAGACATTAAGTCAAGAGGTAGATTGATGCCACAAAACCACATCGGCTATTATGCGGTGCTGTCTACTTTGGCATCATCTTCAATAACGAATCCAGACTTCTTTAAGGCAACACTCATAAAGTCACCAAAAGTCAACATATGGCTCTTAAATGCATCAATTATTGCTTCAATATCATTCTCATGTTCTTTTAAGAATACGTTAGACGCATCACCATCGACATAAGTGTGTTTTCCTTCTACAACGGAAGTCAACACATCTACAGTAGGCATCACAGAGAACCATCCATTAACATAATCAGCACGTTCCATTCTATAATAATAACGGGTAAACTCTCCAGTAGCTTTGTTTACGTAGCCAGATTGTATACCAAGTTTTGTTTTCAATGAGCTTAATATATATCTACTAAAGTCATCGTAGTCGTGTATATAAGTCTGAGACCTAGATACACCAACCGCCTTTCCATAGAGAGCAGAAAGTAACTTTTGTTTATCTTTATAAGGCAGATTTGAGGCTTCTATTTGTTTTGCTCTGATTAACGCTTGTCTAATTTTTGTTTCATCTAAGACTTTTCTGTAACCTTTAGGAGATTTCATATGAGCGAGTGCGGCATTTTTCAACCATCGAGCATTATCATTGTATGTCCTATTCATAGTCTTTATCATTTCATCAACCACAGTGGGTTGCTTTTCTTCTACTTTACGTTCCTTTTTCTTTTTGTATTCAGCAAGTTGCCGTTCTTTCGTAGCTTGTGCTTCTACCCAATATTTGGGGGTAAATGGTGGAAGTATTGTTGCCGGTCTACCTGCATAATCAAAGCTACCGTAATGATTTCTTCTTGAAGACACCCCACAAAGCCCACTTGGTTCGTAATCAAGATTACCCAACCTTTTGATGCCATCTTTTTTACTCGGTATTGTGTTCTCGAAATAAACTAGCAATTCCTTTCTTAGGGTATTAAGGGTTCTCTCGCTGAGACAAGAAAGCCCTTCTACCAAATGGATTGCTTTTAGTAGTTTTTCTGCCTTTTCATGATCCTCCAGTTGATAGTACCCCATTATGCACCTCTTTTTTTACTTCATTGTGCTACAGAAGCTCAGGATTTCCCTCAGCGCCGTTCGTGTATCTTCATCCGAAATTGCCAAATTCATCTTAGCAAGCATAGCAAGATCGGTGGCAGTTGCTTTATGTTCCTTCAACTTACCAAGCATACCTTCCAAATCGCCGAGTAGCTTCTTGATTTCGCTGTGACCTCTTACAGCCCTCTCCCAGGCTCTTTTAGCCCTCTCAGCCGCAGTTTCAAGCTTTCTTACAGCAAGATCATGAAGTTGCATCTCTATTCGATATGTACCATATGCCTTTTCTTTGTCTTCGATGGTAATGGTAATATCACTTACCGGACGCTCAGGTGTTTCGGCTTTTTTGTCCATGACAACCATTTGTGCCTCAACATAAGCATCATAGAGTTTTTGTGTTCCTGAGATTTCAGTGAGTTTTTCTTTCATTACGTCGAAGCCAGCAGAATCGTGATAGTAGCTATCCTGCTTGTTACGAATGAAATTAACAAGCATAGTAATTTCGCCTTCACGTACGCTCAGCTTATCAAGTACATTTGTTTCCCAATCGTTCAGCACTTGGACGCCGGTTTCACGCTGCCCATCTGTCAGTTTATCGCTCTTGCCCAGACCTTCGATTGTTTTTTGCAATTTGGAGAAGTCAATTTCACTGACTAGGGCTAACGCCGTGGATTTTTCCTTTTTCTCTGCCAAAATATTCCTCCCGTTTTATTTAGACCTTAAATGCAAGTAAGGAGAGGCTATCTTTCAAGTCTCTCCTTACTTATTAGGTTTTTTGAACCTTCACCTCTTGATTAGAGGCGTCTGTTGTTAAGTGTGCTTATTCAGCACTCGGCTTATTCAGTTGTAGGTTTATCTTCTTCGGCGTTAAACGTTAGAGTTTTTCCGTCCCAAACTGGGGGAGTCCACAACACGATATAACCGCCCGATTTGTTTCGGGAGTCTGGAACCGATTTGCCACTCCCATAAGCATCGGGGAGTTCTGACGGAGTGCCATCATCGGAACCAACCATTGCACCTTGCTTTGAGCCAACAACGTTAGTTCGTGGACTGGTGTACTGTCCTCGTCCGGCTTCACCATCAGGAACTTTTGACCCGTCACCCCAGCCGACCTGAGCAACCGAAAGAAGTCTTTCGGGGTTTGCCTTTGTGGCCAGATCAATCACACAGGCTTCTGAAATCTTGGTTGTCTGCATGAGAGTCATAATAATGGGATTGGGGTACTCGGCGGAAATCTCAACAAGGTTATTCAACCGGAATTGCATTTCCTTGATAAGATTTTTTGCATCAGCAGCCTTCATATTATCAATGGTTTCGGTTTTGACGGATAGAAAATAGTTTTCCATTTCCAGCACACCGTTTTGAATTCTGCGTGTAGCATCCCGCCACGCATACTTCCTCTCACTTGTGCCAGGCTGGGTTGAGGATTCTGCACTCACCAGAAGAATTGCCTCCTCCAGCTCAGGTAAATCAATTCCCTGTAAGCCAGCGAAAGCGGTACTCATCGGAACCCTCAGAGCTTCATCTGGGATGGCGTCAATCATTGCGATGTGACCCTTGATAGTGTTTTTATGGACATCTTTACCACCAGCGAGCCTGAGCCATCCTTTTTTCGGTTTGTCTGTAATTACTTGTGCCACTTCGACCTCCTAAAATAAAGATTTGTTAGTGTATAACCATTATCTAACTTGTCGTATAGGCGATCTCCCTTATTTGTTGTGCTTCTTGGCGTCTCCATTTTCCTCTATCCGTTCCTTACATACTAATCTTATCATATGCCCAGTTAAATGTCAATACCCTGTTATTAGGCACAGTTTTACAAAATATTTGTGGCAATGTCAGGGTGCTGTAGGGTATAATATAATGTACCTGTACATTATATAGTTGACATAACGTTATAAAGCTGTGGTCTGGGCATTATTCCTACCCCCCTAGGCTAATCTGCTATACCAAATACCCTTTGGCTAATATGACAGAGTGAAGCTGTGGGGTTGACGATTTTCTAGGCGTTTGCTATACTTAAATTGTAGGGACAGATTTTCAACAGAAAATAACCTGCCTGTATAATCTCAGGCAGAGGAAGTGAAATGACAAAAGCTATATTTATGGTGATTGAAGCAAGGTGTAGAATCTGTGGCATCCCAATCATTTTAGATATAGAACCCCTCACCAGCCTATTTGAACATAAATCCTTTCCTTGGGCTATCTGTGAGGACTGCCAGAACAGGGGTATAAATAGTGAAAAATCACTGAACAGCGCCGAACCCTAGAGATTTTTTAATTAAGGAGATACTATGATTAAAGAAGATGAAAGGTTAAAACTAGCTACTCCAGAAGAGCAAGCCTTGCTGCATTTACAGAGGCGGATAAATGATTTAGAGAATGAGTTTAAAAGTTATATAGGAAATAGAAAAGGGTATTCTGGACACCAATTACCAAAAGATAGTGAAAGCAAGGCACACCTATTTGAAAAACACCTACGACCTATCTACAAACAAGCTATTATTCTTTGTGCTGAAGATATTTGGAGAAAGGATGAGCATGGCGTAGATGTTGATTCAATGACTAAAAAGATACTTGAACTTGCCAGCTTAGAACATGTTCTAGTCAATACTAAGGACATTCACAAACTAAAAAACATGGTAAATTTTGTTGAAGAAAGGCGAAACGATTTAACGATAGAAACAAGTGATGAGTGGGCAGAGCTGCTCCTTCCAACCTTAGAAGGTTCGGAGGAACCAACATTGATTTGTATAGATGGCAATCAATTTTGGAGCCAATCACCTAACACACTTATTTATTTGTTTGAAAAGTTTCCAAACGCCGATTTAGTCATTACTTTCTTAAATTTATATTATGGAAAGAGTGCTAATTCAATACAGAACCAATGGTCTGAGATTTTATCAGTGTTTGGCTTAAATCCACCCACATCAACATTTGAGGATATAAGAGAAGTCTATGAAAAAAAGGTAAAAGAAAGATTTCCTCGCATCAAGATTACATGGCAACAATATTCTAATAACTCGGATGGTAAGTTCTTGATGTTTGCTAGCCTAAAGAATAAAATCTCTAAATCTACGTCTAACAAACATACAGACAAGGAGCAATTAACTAATTTAGTTAAGAAAGTTGGATTGGAGACGGCAGCTGAAATGCTTAATTTAAAACCCTACTATGTTAGAGTACTTAGATATCCTACCACAAGAATGTCTACTGTTGTCAGCGAAAAATTGTGGGCAGTTTGTAATGGGGGTAATCCTGTTAAAGACCTAACCAATTACCAAGTTATTGAACTTATCAATGAGCTAGGAATTAAAAAAACCGCAGATGTTTGTGACATTCAACCTCAATCAATTTATCAGCAACGAAATGGATATCATCCAATAAGCAGAAACGTTAGAAGAAGGTTATCAGCATATAAGGCTCAACTTGATGGATGAAGAAGACAAAGAAAAACTAAACCTAATTCATTATCAGGATCAAATAGATGGTTTAATACTAAGCGTAAAGTTTAATATAGTGCCTGATCCACCAGACGAAGAAGTCATGAAAGAACTAATTAAACTTTGTGATAGTTTAAAGGAGGGAGAAATGGCATACACTAGAAAAGTCACCTTTACAAAAACAGGGCTGTATGGTTGCGGGTTGTACGATGAAGATGATGTTTACACAGTAGAGGAGTTTAAGGAGTTTTGTGGTGCAGGTGCATTCATTGATTATGATGGATTCGGGCACCCTGTTAAAGATGGTTTTGCTGATGCTTGTATTAATATTAAACCATCTAGATTGAGTGCAATTCCTGAAGATGCTACACACATTGTTTGGTATAATCGTTAGGAGGAATAAAATGGGCAAGGAAGAAATAGTACGTATACTCGTTGTTGGTGCAGTGGTTTGTGCTTTAGCTTTTGCCTGCTCAACTTGTATAATAAGTATGGACAACAACGAAACTGAGAAATACTTAGAAGAACTACGCCTTGAACACGAGTGTGAATAATGAAGTCAGATAAATATCACCCAGACGGCAGCAGAAAAATTCCTGATGATATATTTAAGGCACCAGGACCTTTTGCGGCTATAGCTAACGATGAGTTTGACTTTGAAGATGTGTGGGCAGCTATTGTTATAGATATGCTTTGTGCATCTGAACTTCAAGAAGCTGAACTAGAAAATAATATACCGTTTCATGTCTTTTATTAAGGAGGCACATATGAATTGTCCAACATGTGGTTGTAATGGAGAAAAACTACTGAAGGCTCTAAACTATGCTCTAAACTGTCTTGAAGTAATGGCACTGAACATGGATGGGGAAGCTAATGTGCTGGATCGTTGGAGAGAAGTTAGAGAAGCCAGAACAGACCTTGAACGTGAACACTATGGGGAGGAATAAGTTTGAACATAATTCTTGGGTTTTTAGTGCATGAACTTTTACATATGAAGTATAGAAAAATATGCCAAAAGGAGATAAAGACATGGGTTCTATGAAAAGACTAGCCGAAGATATAATGGAAGACCTAGATGCCATAGTTAAGAAGCACAAAATGACACCGATTGAGTTAATATCAGTGTTTGAGCTGTGGCAAGAGCATAACGAAGATGGGTGGGAAATGAAACTACAATGGACTAATAAAACTTGTCCATGCAAATCTCCTGGCGGAATATGTGAGTATCCTCTAAACGGGCTTCCTTCTCACAGATTATGTAGGTTTGATACCTGCCCTGATGAAAGTAAAAAACTAATAGAGAAATAAGGAGGCAGAGCATGAACAAGAGAGATTCTGCTGGTGTATTTGTTTGCCTAGTAATCATCATTCTTCTAATTACTTAGGAGGTAGAATATGCCAACTACTGGTAAATATTCACTGAAGGATTATAAATGTACTCGGTGTGGAAGGATAGAAAAACACGGCACAAATCACTGGGGTGAAATCTATCCTAGATGTAGTGGCTGTTCTTTGAAACATCCCCTTGACCCTAATGTTGTGTGGGAATGCCTTGAACAGATGCCTGAAGGATACACTAAACCTGAACAGTGGCAAAAGGTAAGGCTTGGTGACATTAGTTAGTTGTATAACACCAAAACCTAGAAGGGCATTCATAACACTTATCTAACACCGGTTGCAAATTCCTATGTTTATAACACCACTCAAAAGTATCAGTGTTATTACAAACATCACAGTGCCATTTACCATATCTACCTAGGTTATAAGCTTCACGCCATAATACATTTTTGTATTCAGCATACGGCATCACATTACCACAAGTTAGACACACTACCTTCAAGTCTTCACTAAGACGATCAACCATTCAACTTGTCCAACACGCAAATCTTTGTCTACACTTCCCACACTTACCTCTTGCCGCTTGTTCGTGCCTAATTGTCATACACCTAACTATACTTCTACATTTACACTTGTCGCAGGCAGTAATTCCCGCACTTGTAGACGTGGATGATAGTTCCCATACGTCTACATAATGAAATCGTGACTCTCCACAGTCTGCACAAACATAACTCGTAGGGTATAAATTATCCATTTTAATTTGTCCAGCACCTGTACCTTTCGTTACACAAATCACATTTACCCCTTGCCATTTGTTCGTCTTTAATTAAGTGGCACCACTCTAAATTTTGGCTACCACAAGAAGGGCAAGAATAATCGTTTTTGTGATAAGTTAGATACTCTCTATATGTTAGATGTTCTCCGCACACAGAGCAAGCCACTGACCACAAATCTAGATAGTTTATTGCCATTTCTAAAAATATTTTGCCTTTTTAAGCAAATCTCCCCATAAAATACTACTGTTTTGAAGCTAAACCACAACCAGAAATAGGAAAATAATAGGTATTAAATGGCTATTTTTTACCCTTTTTTTCCTCTTTTTTGACACTTTTTACCCATTTAATTCCAATTAAATTCATCAAAAAATACTTCATAAGCTACAGTACCACGTACCAGTTTAGGTGTTGATATGTCTATATATCCAATGCCATTCTCCTCGCAAAACTTTTTAACTATGTCTGACTTGGTTGTTCTGGGTTTCCTCCATTCCATCTCCATAATTTTCTCCTTAATCTTTCTTTCCAAGAATATTTAATGGCTACTATATGTATGAATCTCCATGTTCCAATTTTGAATATGTCCTCATTTTCTACGGCATATTCAATAGTATCTACCTTTCTCCAATACCATTCAAAGTGTTCAAAGTCTTCGGTTAGCCTAGTGTCCTTTATTTTGACAGCACCACTCTTTATTAACTGTTTAGCGTAGGCTCTAGAATAACCTATTGATTCCATAACATCTACCATATTCAAGGTTAAAAAGTCACTGTAATAAAAATCACAGTGATGATAGAACTGCATAAAACCGTATCCTTTGGGTGCTTTTTGTTGTGCCATTATTTTACATTTACTCCGTGAGTAGTACATATAAACTTATGTTGGCAGGAGTTACATTTAGTGTTACACAAAATAATAGAAGTGGTTTGTACATAAAGAATCATACGATCACAAGCAACAGTGGGTTCTAATGCAGTAATGTTAGTTCCATCAAACTCACGTGGAGTCATCACACATTATAATGCTTAAAAAGAAGCTCATCAATATCGCGTAGACTTGCCGTGGCTCTATCACTATATATCAATACAACAATATCGCCTTCTTTAAATTTAGACACCCATCTTTACTCCCATTGTCATACATCTAAACCTGTGCTGGCATTCTTTGCAGTTGGGTACACATTTAAGTAAAGTTGATTTTGTATACGTGTATGCTTCCCAATCTTCTTTACCAGCTCGAACTAACTTATAACTGAAAATCTTAAAAACTTTAGCTTTAGTTCCTATATATTGTTCCGTATCTTTTGAATCATATACGTTAATAGTAGTTATGACAACAGTATCGCCAACTTTTAATTCACTCATCTATTTTTACTCCATGTGTAATACAAATAAACCTGTTATGGCACTCCTTACAAACCTTTTCGCAAAGGATTACAGATGTTTTTAAAACAACAAAACTTCGCAGAGCTATAGCAACATCATGTTTTGCATCTGTTCTGAAAATCTTATCAATCCAACCTCGACGATGATGGCCGTAGATGCTTTTATTCATTATAATAAGATAGCTACCAAGGTCACGAATAACAACATAGTGTCCGGCTAAACTAATACTCTTGTATCTACCGATTTTTCTTTCTGTAAACATGTCGTAATGCAGCAAAATTACAGTGTCTTTCTCCTTTATCTCTGTCATTTCTTCCTGTTCTTCCTTTTAACAGCCTCTATCATCTCGTCTACTGTAGTTGCGACACTTATTTTAGCTTTCTTAACAGCATCTTCAAATGACATACCTTCTATCTCTTTGAAGTGGGTATAATAACACCCCCACGCTTCTTTCTGACCGTCAAACCCACCAGAGAATACAGACTCGTAGTGTGCCTTGCACAGAGGTAACCTACCTAAAGGCTGTAGGTTCTCAATTACTTCTTCTTCACAGTAAATACATTTTTTCATGACGTACAACACCTAAATCTTTCTTCGCAAGTTTCACAAGCTTTTAAATGCCCAAACATTAGTCTTTTTATAACAAAATCAAGACACTCACTACAATTTTCACCTATGTTTTCACAGAAGTCATCCATATTATCTGCAAATGATGGACAAGGCATTGCTTGTGCTAGACTATCCCTTTCCATAATAGAATAAACAATTTCTAAACATTTCATTATTCAGTCCAACATTGAAAACGACGCTTACAGTTCTCACATAAATTTAAAGAATTATCAATTTCAAAATCATTCTTCCATCTAATAACATAATATTCCTTTCCGGTTACGTTTGCTCTAAAGCTATTAATTACATAACTTTTATCGGTTCGGTGAGCAACAATTTTTCCATAAAGGCAACTAAAATAGGGATGTTTGAGCTTAACAATAGTTTCATTTTCTACCGCAGCAGACAAAATTGATTCTTCAATAAATCTCTTAAGATCACTTGGGTGTATATTATACCCATCACTCTCTATAGAAGAAATGAGTGGTGAATATCTTTTCTTGTTAGGTTTTGGTGATATTATATCAGCGTGCCATCCACCTATATAATACATCCACTCTTGCCCATTAATGTGTAACTTTCTATACTTCATTTAGCTTGTCCAACATTGAAATCTAAAGTAGCATACGGCACAAAGGTCTGGTGGGTCGTCTTTTTCTGGATATATTTTCTCCAATTCTTTGTAGTATACTTCATAAGATGGATAGGAACCTTTAGCCATTGCATTACAATATACTCCACACTCTTTAAAAATGGGACATGTTTTACAAGTATTTAGGTTACTTGGTTTTGTTGTGTTTATTGTGTTTAACCAATAGTAACAATATATATTAACAGCACACTTATCAATTATAAATTTCAAACAAGGGTTATTCTTTCCTTCAGATAATAGTTTTTGGTTTCGTCGCTCTATACGAGCCATTATCTCGTCTTGATTCATGATGTTACACACTTAAATCTAAAGTAACAAACAGCGCACAAGTCCGTCGGATCATCTTTCTCTGGATAGTTTTCTTCTAAAACAGTATAAAACTTTAATGAACCTTCTTCATCAGTGACATGATCTTCACAATACATATCACATGCATACTTAATGGGGCACCTAATACATCTAACCTCACCATTATTTACTGCAACAAAATACTCACAAAACACAAAATCATACGTGTTTGCTACGTTAGTCATCATGTCTACACAATGGTTGTGGGTATTAGTAGCCATACATTTTTGGTTGTTTCGTTCTATACGAATCATAATTTCTTCTTGACTCATGGTGTTGGTGCCTATCAAATAATTCATATACCACTCCCTCTAATGTAATGATATCATATGCCCACCGAGTTGTCAACTGATATGCCGCTGAGAGTGCAGTTAGGCTCGTCCGAGTGGGTCATTGACATTTCGTCAGGCATATGATATTATAGTAGTGTAAAGGTCAATCTGAAGGAGCATATTCTTAATGAAGAAAAAAAGTACGATTAAAGTAGGCTTTCATTGTGATGGTTTTTACAGTGCATGTGAAAATAGAGGATTTCGTGACTCAGCAGACGTTAAAAAGAGAGCTTTCTGTGAGTCTGGTGGGCAATATACAGATAGAACCATGTGTAGGCATTGCGTAGAACTAAAAAGTAGGTTCCGTAATAAACCACAAAAAAGGATTTGGAACTCCAAGAAAAAGTAGGGGTAAAAATGAAAATAACTAAGAAAACTATTGTAAATGGAATAACTCGTCAACTATTAAGATTTGTTGTTGGGACAATTATCGTTTTGGTTTTATTGTGTATTATTGTTTCTTTTTTAGATTAAGGAGATATACATAGTTATGCTGGAAGAAGCTTCAACAGAAATACTAAATAATATACACACCAACGAGATAACCTTAAGAGCTAAAACTAGAAAAGTATTTAATGAAGCAAACAGTATATATGCAAAAGCTAGGGAAACTTATACTTCCCACTATCGTATAGATACTACAGCAAATGGTGGCAAGGAGTTTAAAAAACTGTTAAAGGTGTCAGGATGGTTGTACAAAAGGGGAGATGTTACTTTTAACGAGTATTTAAAATTACAAAGCAAAGTAGACGACGTAGTGAATACCAAAAATAACTTAACAAACCTGTTTACTGTTTTGGAGTTTTACTATGTGAGAGGGAATGTACTATGCTAAAACATATCATTACAACAAAGTGTGACAGGGAATGTCCGTATTGTATTACAAAAAACGTTCCTGCTGGGTGTACTACAGACTTTAAATTGCTTAAGGAAACTTATAAAAGGCTGACAAAACAGGGACACAAACAAATAATGTTAACAGGTGGAGAACCTACACTCGCCGAAGACTTTCAAACACTAGCATTTTGTGCTAAGATGTGGTTTGATAAAATACATATAACAACACAGAATGAGTCAATGCTGGATTGGGTGGCAATGTACATGGACTCGGTAAATTTCTCCATACACGATAGAGGTATAATACCAAAAGCTCCTTCCAGTAATGCACCAATTTATGCGGCAGTTATGGTGTCTTCATATTATGCTGACCTACCAAATGAACTGAACAAGTTAGGTTACAGTGGGCTAACAATAAATGAAGACTACCGAGGTACAGAAGATTTTGAAAGACCTATTCCCCAAATAGAAAACTTTTCAATAAGAATAAATAAGAGAGGATATTGTATTACTGATGAAACAATTATCCTCCCTAGTTTAGAAGTTATAACAGACTTTAGACCTTATCTGTAGGAGAAAAAAAATGAATGTTAACTACATCGGTCAAGGATTAGCCACAGTCGGAGTGTGCGCGCTAGTTGGATTTCTAATTCATACTACTGGTACAGATGCGTGGGCTTGGTTACTCTTGGTGCTTTTGATAGTTTGGTAAGTAGGAGGAAAAATGTTTAGATGTGCTGATTGTGGAAACGTGTCAAAACCTAGGGAAGCTCGTAACTTGGTGGTTACTAAAACTAGGAAAAAAGAGTATCCATACAGACCAAAAGCTTTTAAGTTTTGGCAGAATGGTAAAGAAGAAAGAAGGGATGATTCTGGTGGAACCGGAGTTGAGATCGTTGCTGAAAAAGCAATTTGTAAATCTTGTTTAGAGGCATATTGACATGGATAGAGACTATCTCGAAAAAAGATTAGCTAAAATTTGGAGAGAAGTCATCCTTTTAATGATGAAACGATTTGTTACCTACGATGAAAAAAAGAAAAATGAATTGAATGATAAAATAAATAAGCTACGAGAAGAAGCTAATAGAATAATGGAAACTTTGGATATGGCGGAAGTGTCATTACCCAGCGTAAAAACTGAACCAAAGTACATCAGGAGACGATGGTTGTTTCTTGCTTATGTAGTTTGTTGTATTCTTGTCTTTACGATGCATCCAATATTCGCTATTCCAGCATTTATTTTTCTAGCTTATGAGATTAAATCCATGTACAAAAAGTTACCATTTTAGGAGAAATTAAGTGGAAGAAGAAAAAGTAATTACAAGTGTCAGAGGTTCTACTAAAAATGAAGGCAAAGCAAGTCTAATCAAAAGAGGTTATGATGTAAATTGCCCTGTGTGTGCGAAAAAGTTTAACGACAGTTCCACACAAAAAAGGGTTACTTGCCCAAACTGTAGACACAGCTGGCGAGTTAATTTCAGTGGAAAACCTGAATGGGGGAAATAATGGAAAATAAAGATTTACTACAAGATACGCTAGACAGAATGAGGTCTATGTTGGCTAAATTAGATGCATTATTGAAGGACAAAAAATGAGTTGGTTGTCTTTTAAAGAGTTACAAATTGTTGGAAAAGTAAATGATAGGGTTATAATTACTGCAAGTAATTATTCCACAACCTGCCCTTGTCCTATTTGCAAATCACTTTCAGAACATGTTACCAAACTAATAATTGAGTCTTTTGAGATTGGTCTAAATGAGTTAATGGTGCATCTTAAGGTTAATAAGCTAGAAGGAAACCCTACTTTTGACGAAAATTACATTTCGTTATCGTTGGACGCCGCTCGTTGTTGCGAGGCAGATATAAAGTTTCTTATTTGTAATAACTATTGTGGTTGTTGTAAAGCAAGGTTTCTTTGTAAAACAACAAGTGACTTTTTTTGGACGGGGGAAGAATAAAATGAGTAACATGAGAGCAGACAGGGATAGGCGGGCAGACGATCAAGAAAGAGACTTAGTAAAACGAGCCAGAGATAATGGGTGTATCTCTAATAGAGTTGATGCTGAGATAGATGTTGAGATATTTTCAGAAGGGCATATACAAGTAATAGATTGTAAACAGACTGATGATTCAGTTTTTTATGTAGCAAAAACAGACATAGAGAAAGGATTGGACTATACACAGCGGCTGAGAAATTGGTATGCAGGTGTGGAAGTCACATTCCTAGTGGAAATGTTCTTTCCTAAGTATAAAAATAAAAACAAACAACTGTTGGAAATTACGGAAGAAAATCGTGGGATTAGTATTAAGGTATTAAAAACAAAAGAAGGTATGCTTGCTGTAAGGGCAGATAAAACTCACGGTAAAGGTGTTGGAACCGTAGAAGAATTAAGGAAAGAGCTAGAAAAGGTGGATTGAGATGGAATGTCCTTATTGTGAAATGGAAAATTTTGTTCCAGAGGTAGTTTTTACCCATACAGAATATTATGGTGGTGGTATAAAATACTTTAGATGCCTACACTGTGAGCGTGTTGTTCAGGTAGTTTGTCAAAGAACTGTTCGCCTTAGCGAACCACGTAAAACAGACCACGAAAGTGACTGGGGATAGTTGGAGGTGAGTAATGACTAAATAGTAAGTTAAAAACTACTAATAAAATCTAAAAAGGAGAAAAGAAGAAACAATGGCTGAAAAAACACAAAAAGACAACAGCATGAAAGGGGCATTCATCGATTCCCTGAAAAGAACCAACAAAGAAATCAAGTCAGATCGCGCAGAGGCAATTGGTGAAGATGCTCAAATCATGTACAGGCGCACAGTCGAGGACTTGGAAGTTGATTTGAAAAGGTTGAAAAGAAATCGAGAAAACATGCTTGACATGAGCCCCGCCAATACTATGAGCTTGATGGTAGCTCAGGACTTCGATTCCAGAAAGTTTGTCGAAGATGATATTCAACTGGGCATCGAAATCAGAAATACCGAGATCAAGCTCGAAATCGCCCAAGAACAGTACGAATTTCTGTTCGGTGTTAGCTAAATTTAATTCAGAAAGGAGAAATTATTTATGGGACATGGAACTTATTCATTCAACAGTCGGTCAGTCAGAGCGTCTACTATGGGATATAGTACAAAATCAACCCAAGAGCTTTTTCCACAACGTGATATAAATAGTGCTATGAGTCCTGATGGGGTCACTCTGCGTGAGGCTAGGGACTCAGACGACCATCCAGACTCATTTCCTATTGTTCTTGCGTTGGATGAAACTGGTTCAATGGGATCAATTCCTCACTTCTTGGTAAAAGAAGGCTTACCAAATATGATGGACAAAATCATCAAAAGTGGTGTGAACAGTCCTCAAATTCTTTTTCTGGGTATCGGAGATCATAAATGTGATAGGTCGCCGTTACAGGTAGGACAGTTTGAATCTTCGGATGACCTATTGGATAAGTGGCTTACTGATCTGTACCTTGAAGGTGGTGGTGGTGGAAATGCTGGTGAGAGTTACCATCTGGCATGGTTCTTTGCTGGTAGATACACCTTTACGGACAGCCTGGAGAAACGCGGGAAGAAGGGCGTGCTCATCACTATTGGTGACGAACCTACTTTAAAGAGCATTTCGTCAAGCTCACTAAAATCTATTATGGGTGATGGTGAGTATTCCGACGTATCTGCTGCCGAGCTGTTGGATAGTGCTAGGGAGAAATATCACGTATTTCATCTGCACATGCTCCAAGGGCACAACGGTAACCGGCAAGACGTAAAGGACGGCTGGAAAGAATTAATGGGGGATGATGCAATCTTTGTACAGCGTCGGGAAGATGTTGCAGATATTATAGCCGACATTGTTTCAAATGTAGCATTATCGACCAGCAACCAAACAACCAAAGTCAAAGCAACCACAGAGGAAATGCTCTAGTGAATACAGCAGTCGTTGGGCTTGGGTTCGGAGATGAGGGCAAGGGTGTAGTAACAGATTATCTCTGTTCTCTAAGCCCGCGTTCTGCTGTGCTAAGATTTTCTGGCGGACATCAAGCAGCACATACCGTATTTTATAACGGCACAAACCACGTATTCTCAAACTTTGGTTCAGGCACACTACGAGGATGTGAGACATATTGGAGTGAATTTTGTACATTTGAACCTAGAGGGTTTTGTAACGAACTTAACATTCTAAGAAAAAAAGGTATTTCACCTATACTACATATACATAATAATTGTATGGTGACTACACCCTACGATATAATAGCTAATTGGTTATCATCTGAGAGAGCACACGGCACAACCGGAGTAGGTATTTGGAAGACGATAGAGAGAAATAATAATAACTTTCATCTATCAGCCACACAAATACTTACACAAAATGAGAAAACAACGAAAGCACACATAAAAGAAGTAGCTAATTACTACAGTAATCTTCAACATGAAAATTTATCTGATATGCTAGAAGAATTTTACGATGCAGTTAAGCAAATTCAGAATGATGACAGTATACAACTGTTTTATAACTACCCACACGCAAATTCTATGGTGTTTGAAGGAAGTCAAGGATTGCTTTTGGATAAAGACATAGGATTCTGGCCTTATGTAACACCATCAAAGACTAATATGGAAAATGTATTTAAGTTGGGATATTCTCCAAGTGATGTATTTCTAGTTACTAGAGCATATCAAACTCGTCATGGCACTGGGCCTATGACAAACGAGGATAAACCTTTCCTCACACGTCAGGTTGAAGCTGCCACACAGGACAACGTATTTCAGGGAAAACTTCGTAAAACTATGCTTGATTTGGACTTACTAGAAAAAGGGGTAAGGCTAGGAATTGACCCTGCGTGTGGACAGCGTGGAATAAAAAAGAATTTAGTAATCACATGCTTAGATCAAATAGATGAGTATACTCTTACACACAACGAGACGGTACTGTCGTTTGATGGGGTTGGTGAGTTCATTAGTTATATTGGGGAAACTTTGGGAATAACGGGTGAGTTGTATGGTAATTACAGTCCTTATTCTGATACGGTTAGTAAAGTGTTGGAGGTTATAGGATGCCAGACATAGTAATACATGACAGAATTAAAATAGGATTTGCGAATAGCGGTAGTAGGCTTGTTGTTGATGAGGATGGAAATGTTACTTTAATCCAAGACAATGGGAAAAATTCAGAAGAAGAAACTTTCAAAATAGTATTAAAAGGAACTATTATAATATGATTCCTAGGTTACATACGGACTCTTTTGACTGGATTACTTGGAGAGGTGGTCGTTTAGCCGACTTAGGTATTCCTTGTAGAGAAGAGGCATTAATAACCAGTGCTGAAATACTAAAGAAGCATATTGTGGGTTATTTAGAGGGAGAAAGATTAACCTGTCGCCCGAAAGCAGGACACACTGCAATTATGTTGTTGAAAAACGATGAATTTTTCTGGTTCCATTTACGCAACATAGAATTTCAACGTATATTTAAGGAGGTATTATGAAATTAGAAGAAATAGGATTCTACACACTGTCGGATGCCAGAGTTAAGCAGGTAGCTTCAACTTCACCTATGTGGAGGGGTGAAATACTTATAACCGACAAATGTAATTTTAAGTGTCCATACTGTCAAGGAATAAGAAAAGATTGTGCTGGTGTTTTAACTTTGGATGAGGTAAAAAACATAATTGACTACTGGAGAATGACTGGGTTAAAACATATTAGATTTTCTGGTGGTGAACCTACCCTCCACGAAAATTTAATAGATATGGTAGCTTATGCAAAAGTCAAAGGAGTTGAAAGAATCGCCATATCCACCAACGGGTCTAATGATATTGAAGTTTACAAACAGCTTACTTCTGTCGGTGTTAACGATATGTCAATATCGTTAGATGCCTGCTGTTCTTCTTTTGGTGAACAAATGTGTGGTGGAATTACAGGAATGTGGGAAAAGGTAGTAGATAATATTAAAGAATTATCTAAGTTAACTTACGTATCACTTGGTATGGTATTCACAAAGGACACGATCAGAGATGCCGTTGAAACTATTGAGTTTGGACATTCTCTAGGGGTGTCAGACATAAGAATTATTTCCGCATCACAAGAAGATCAGCTAATCGAAGGTTTAGGTGGGTTAGCTGATACATTAAAAGAACATCCAATTTTGAATTACAGAATCAACAACTACCTAAACGGCAGAAATGTGAGAGGTATAAGACCTACTGATGCAAACAGGTGTGGGTTGGTTGTAGACGACAGTGCCATAGCTGGTAACTATCACTTTCCTTGCATCATATACTTGCGAGAAAAAGGAGAACCTATAGGAAAGGTTAGTGCTAATATGAGGCAGGAAAGAATGGAATGGTCATTAACTCACGACATTCAAAAAGACCCTATTTGTAGAGAACAGTGTTTGGACGTGTGTATAGATTACAACAACAAATACAGGGAGTATCATGATTAACCCTATAGGAATGATAAAAGAACTGCACTATTTGGCATATCATGACTCATTGACAGGATTATTTAATCGAAATTACCTGTATAACAAGTTGTGTATTAAAAAGTTCCAGTACGTTTACTTTGTTGATATAAACGGGTTGAGAAAAATTAACAAGTTAGGGCATAGTTATGGTGATAGTTATATAAAAAATTGTGTAACTGACATAGTAGGTAAGATGCTTGTGGATGATTGCCTAGTAAGATATGCTGGTGATGAGTTCTTGCTGTTTTCAACGACAGACAATCTTATTGAAACTAATGATATGTATACTGTGGGGTTGGCTCCGATAGAGAGCGACCTTTACACATCGATTAACGAAGCTGACAAAGTAATGCTAGAGCAAAAAGCCGGTGGTTATAGAAGATATATTTATTAGAGTTTTCCTTGGTCATTTAGTTGGTGACTTTCTATTGCAAAGTCGTGCAATGGCTCTAGGAAAATCAGAGAAAGGATGGAATGGACACAAATGGTGTACGTTCCATTGCGTGGTTTACACGTTGGCAGTGTGTCTCTTTGCGTGGACTGCTAATCCTTTATTTATAGTACTTGTTTTTCTTAGCCATTGGCCAATAGATAGATGGTCATTGACTTCATATTGGCTTAAATTAATCAGGAGTAGAAATTTAGTTGGTGCATATCTATCTGAAGAAAAGTTTAGAGAGTTTGACATAGCATTTTCAGCTATTGTTTACACGGTTGCTGATAATACTTTGCATTTAGTAGCTCTTTGGGCTATTGTTAACTATATTTAGTAGGGGGAATAATGAACAAAATTCAACGACTCATTGATGAAGGTGTTGCTTATTCTGTAGCTGAGGCGCAGGGTATACTCGGAGCAGATAAATACGAAGAAGCCCTAAATTATAGGGTAATAAACAGATATCGGCAGTATGCTGATAAATATTTCCTTCGTTCTAACCAGATATTAAAAGCTGAAGGGCTTAATCCTTGGGTTAACATGCAAATTTTCATAAGAAAAGGACCTGGAATTGTTGGTGGCGTATGGGAAGCGTTGGAGAAGGTAACAAGCAACGCAAATGTTACTTCCGATTGGAGAGTATATTCCAAGAATGATGGTGACAGGTATGAGGCTGAAGAAACTATAATAAACATCATAGCTCCAATTCAAGAGATAATGGAGCTAGAAACATTATATCTAGGAATTATATCTTATGGAACCTCTGTAATTAACGGAAAGGCTCTTGACCTTAAAAGAATCAGAGAAAACGTTGAAAAAGTGGTTGAGCTTGCTTATCCTAGACTTGTTTTCTATTTTGGTGCTAGACATTGGCACTGGGAAATGGATTACGAAATATCTAAAATTGCTATGAAAGCTGGTTGTTCTGATTGTTCTACAGACAACGGAGCAAAGAAGTTTGGAAAAGAAGGTATAGGAACCATACCACACGCACTTGAAAATATCTATGCGTATTATTATGGAGTTGAAAATGCTGTTGTTGAGTCTACAAAGGCATTTGATAGGTACATGTCACCAGAAATTCCAAGGATAGCTTTAATTGATTACGCAAATAAAGAAATTACTGATACAATAACACTGATAAGGGAAATGGGGTCTGGCTTGTATGGTGTGAGAGTAGACACGTGTGGTGAAAACTTCATGCAAGGTGCAACCGCCAAAAGAAGTGTTTCTATTGACGGAGTTCATGGGGTAGTAAAAGCAATACAAAACCAATCAGGCGCACCGGAAGCTAAAGTAATTCTTAGTAGCGGATTTGGTAATCCAGATAAAGTACAAATGTTTAACAAAGCTGAAGATTTTTTAGGAATACAGCTATACGATTCTATAGGTGCTGGATTTATGTATGATACAATTACTGCTACAGCAGATATAATTGCGGTTGGAGATTCTCCTGATGATGTAGATTACATTGCAGGAAATCCTAATAGTAACAATATAATTCATAAAGTAGGTAGACCACCAAAAGTAAACAGAAATATAAGGAGAGTAGTATGAAATCAGCACTCTTAGTGGTAGATATGATTAATGACTTTGTGGAAGAAAATGGAGCACTTTATGTTAAAGGAGCGAGTGATTTAATTCCGAACATTGAAAAAGCAATGAAAGTTTCAAGCAATTTTACCATATTCTGTAACGATTGTCACGATGAAAACGATCCAGAGTTTGAACAATTTCCTAAACATGGTATATGGGATACGTGGGGTTCTAACCTTTCTAAACAATTTGAGCTTGTGTTTCCCCCAATGATTTTGAGTAAGAATACTTTTTCAGCCTTCTCTAACGAACTGTTGCATCCTCTGTTAAATGGTATGAAAGTTGATAGAGTTTATGTTTGTGGAGTCGTAACTGAAATATGTGTATTTAAAACTGTGATTGATTCTATAAAGCATGGATTCAAAACATATGTTATTGTAGATGGAATCACTGGTCTTAATGCAGAAAAAGGTGACGCCGATGTTTCTTTAATGTTAATGGGAAACGCAGGAGCAATACCTATAGTAGCTTCTGATATAAAAGTTTAAATAATAAGGAGTGAAAAGTTATGAGAATTAACAGATATCTAGTAATAGGCTCAGCGGCAGCAGTTATTGTATTTATATGTATGTTAATAGCTTTTATTGGTTGTAATGATTGTGACTATCCGCCTGGTCATCACGACGAAACATATGATTACTTATATAGAATAAAAGTAAACGGCAGTAAGTATTACACAGATACCGAACCGGAACAAATCAGTAAACTAACTAGCGACAGTGCTGGTACATATAAGTTGTATAATGTAAGACAAGGTGCCGGTTGCTGTAGTGCTACGTATTCAGAGGAAATTACCATTGATTATACAGACAATATAATTATAATTAAAAGATATGGGGAGTATGATTATGGAAGTAATTAAGAAAGTATACGGAAAAGTGATTGGACAAATGTGTTTTCGTTCTTTTGCTTTGGGTGCTGTGTCTTGGGCTATAGCATATGAAATAACGAGGTGTATTGGTTTAGTACCATAGGAAGGAACAATGAAACTAAGAACAGGGCAGTGTGTAAAAGTTACAGAAATTAAATATCTTACCTACAATGCACTTGCTGATACACGCACCAAAGAAAAGTTTGCGTGGGCTATAGGAAGATTAGGTAGGATTAAAACCTCTCTACGTAACGATTGGTACGAAGTAAATGTAGAAAAAGAAGGATATCCATCGCCAATCAACATAAACTTAAGTTCAGAAGAATTTGAGGTTATGGAAGAAGATTGTAATAGTTGCAAAATAAGATTCAAATGTTGGACTGAATAATGAAATACGAAATTGGTAGTTGTGTAAAAATAGTACAAATAAAATATAAAGATTATGATACTTTAGTTGACGATGAAACAATAAAAAGGTACTTACATTTCGTAGGTAAGGTGGGCAAAATTACTGACCATCTTAGATTGAACTGGTTTCAGATATCTTTTGTGGAACCAATTAAAGTAAACGAGTATATACACAACATGCTACGGGTTCATCCAGAAGAAATAAGACTAACATCAAAAGAAGATTGTAATAATTGTTCAATTCGTTATAAATGTTGGACTGAAAAGTAGGAGGTAAGATAATGGAAGATAAACGACCAGAAGAGTGGTTTGAGGTTAAGTATTCTTATGTTGACTTCTTAGAAATGCGAAATATTGATGAACCTTGCCCTGTGTGTAATGGGTTCGGTTGCAGAGCGTACGCCAACACAACCCAGTGGAAAGGTGGTATTGGAGGACAAATGATAACAAACGGTGTCTGTGACTATTGTTGGGGGTCAGGTGACAGATACAGGCATGGTGCTAACTTAAATGAGTTAATGAACCAACCAAAAGGAGGTAAATAATGAGCAGAGCCTTAGTTACTGCGGTGTATTATGAAGTAAAGTATGTTGTTGACAAACTGTTAACAAAAGATCAAACTGAAAGAGTGTTGAATCTGTATTGCGTATCAGAAGTTAAGACTGTAGCATTTAGTACATATATTACTTTTAAACTTGATACTTCTTTAACCACCAAGCCAGAATATTGGAAGGTTGGTGGTTTAACAGGTGTTCGAAATGACATAGAGTCTATAGTAAATGAAAAACAGGAGGATAATAATGGATAAAGATGTAGTAGTAAAGTTCACAGAGGGTAACATAGTGACAGCCGTCTGTCATTATAAAGGTTCAGATGTGTGTGATGAGTGTAAGCTTCGCTTTGATTGTTATCTACATGAAAATCTAATAATTGAGGCAGCAACACTAGGATTCAAAAAGGATAAGGTAATCACTGAACCACTTACTGAGCTGACAGAAAGGTATTTAAGAGCACAGAATGGGCAGAAAGAAGAGGGTGATGATGATATGGTTGTTACTGTCAGCCAGAGAAGGTATCTTACAGATGAAGATGAATGATGGAGTGGATTAAGCGATTATTCTGTGGCCCTAAGTGTCCACAATGTAAAGAAAGGCAAGCGTTGCTAATACAAGAGGGGTTATTTCCAGCATATTATGAGTGCTTTAATTGTTTTACTAAGTGGTTCGTTCTTACAGGTGAACGATTTTATTGGACGTTTGGAGGAAAATAGTGTTAACATTCAAAGGTAAATATAGTACCGCCATAGTAATGATTGACGAGATAGACGAAACCACCGAAGAACAAATACGTACTTTCATCAATCATCCAGCCTTTGCGGGAACCTATATCGTAATCATGCCAGACTGTCATGCTGGTAAGGGTGCTGTGATAGGGTTTACTTCTACTTTGAATGACTACATAATTCCAAATGTTGTTGGGGTAGACATCGGTTGTGGTATGTTAGGTTATAAACTTAATGTATCAGAAATAGATTTTGCAAAGTTAGATAAATTCATTAGGAAACAAATTCCAAGCGGTTTTAACATAAGACCTAGAACCCACAAACTTGTAGGAAATAATAAACCGTTGGTGGGTGAGATTACGGAGATAGTAGAAAAACTTGATTTAGTTCCAAGCAGAGTCTTTGATTCCCTTGGAAGCCTTGGTGGTGGAAATCATTTCATTGAGGTAGATAAAACAGAAGAAGGTGATTTGTGGTTGGTAGTTCATTCAGGTTCCAGAAACTTTGGGTTACAAATAGCTAACTATCACCAAAAGATAGCAAAGAATAATTTGGTAGACAGAGACGTTAAAGATATGCTACGAGTCTTAAACTTGACAGAAGTAATAAAGGATGCTGAATTTCTTGAAAACTATGAGGCTGAAGAATATTTGGAAGACATGAAGGTGGCACAGAAGTATGCTATCCTTAATAGAAAGATAATGATGCACGTTATGATTGAAGATTTCTTTGGGTTGAAATACGATGCTGGTAGAACGCTAGAAACAGTACATAACTATATAGACTTCTCTGCCGGTGTAGTAAGAAAAGGAGCTATATCAGCCCAGGAAGGTGAGCAACTTATTATACCTTTCAACATGCAAGATGGTATCATCATAGGAACTGGAAAAGGTAATAGCGATTGGAACTACTCTGCTCCACACGGGGCTGGACGTATTTTATCAAGGACACAGGCAAAGAAACAACTTTCAGTGGACGATTTTAAAGAATCAATGAAAGGTGTTTGGACTTCTTGTGTATCAGAAAATACTCTTGATGAAGCTCCTATGGCATACAAAGACACGCAAGTAATCCTTAATGCTATAAAAGATACTGTTGACATAAATTTCTGGATGAAACCAACGTACAACTTTAAAGCAGATGAGGTAAAAAAATTCAAGAAATGACTGATGACGAAGAAATTCCCAGAAAATACAGAGTAATTTTAGCAGTAATTTTTGTTTATGTGATAATGGCTCCTGCTTCTCTGTTTGCATTCTTGGGAATAATAAAATTAATACTTGGTTAAAATGAAAGAAAACTGTCGAGTTATCGTAAAGGACAACTGCCCAATCAGCGAAGAATACGAATCAACAGAATATTTTGTTGGTCTTAGGGGTAAAAAAGGAACCGTAAGAAGAGCTTATTATGAGGTAGACACAGACTTTGGAGCCATGCATTCGGTTACTATAGACGAACATAAGTTATCTACAGACTTATATTCTCAAGAATTACAACCTTTATCAGAAGAAAATGATTGTAATAACTGCAAAATAAGATTTCAATGTTGGACAGAGTAATGAGGGGTACAAAAGTAGTAGTTTGTCCAAAATGTAAAATACAATATTACTACAAGTGTTGGATTGCTCTTGAAAAAAGACCGCAACCAACGTATAATGGAGATAAGTTCCACATAGTTACTTGCCCTAATTGTAATTTTATGGAAAAGGTTAAAAAAGGAAGCCTTGATTTAGAGTGGGAGTGGGGTACGATACTGCACCCAGTAGAAGAACAAGACTGTAATGAGTGTGTAGATAGGTTTAAGTGTTGGACAGAATAATGGAATATAAAGTTGGAGATGTCGTTCGATTAAACTTTCTTCATGATAGCTATAAATACGCATATAAAATAGTTGAGGTTAATCATAGTAGAGAACATCCATACAAAATAGAACGAATACTAACCAATAGAATTTCAGATTTTAACTGGAGTGGTAATGAGTTAGAACCATGCGCTAGTTGCGACAAATGTGAACTTAGATTCAAATGTTGGACAGAGTAATGAAAATATGGGGTATGCTCACTGATGAACAAATAGACGAGGGATATAGTATTGAAGTTAAAGGTGAGGTTTACTTTTTGTATAAGTGCGGAGAAGAAATTCACAGATGGGCAGAAACAATTACTAAACCTGATGTACAAGATGCAATAGAATCATTTGGTGGTAACTATGAGTAAAGGGGAAAATTAATGCGAAGAAGATTTCCTTCAGATAATGCATTGATACAGTACTTCAAAGATGGAGGCACTTTTGGTTATACTAGAAGTATGAGTATAGAAGAAGATAAGCTGTACTCATATTCTAAATGTATTGCTGTTAGGTTGAGAGGTGGTTCTTTCATAGTTAGTAATAAGTCATCTACTATGGGTGGTGGTTGTCATTCCATGAGCACCAGCCAACACATCCATAAAGTTTATGATAAGTTGGATAATGTAATATTAGTTGATGGTTGGGCATCAGTTGACGGAGTAGTAGTAAACTACGAAAAAGCACAAGGAACACATAAAACTGTTTGGGGTGTTGTGAAAGCTTTTAGTTCGTGGAAGAGTTATTCTTCTCATAATAGCAGATACTTTGACGAAAATAACACTTTAATCATAAACTCTACTGGATTTTCCGATACACAACCAGCCAAACTGTTGCTAGGTAGTGATAATACTATACTTGTAGAAAAATATAACATTCGTAATTGTGCAATGAAATCAATAAATCTAACTTACCCTGACGTACCTTATTACAAAGCATATAACAAACAGGATGCATACGTACATATGGGTGCTTTTGAGTACTGTGTGAGGTGCCCAAGAAGATTCAGGTGTATTACTGGTGACACACACTACATAAACTCAGGTAGTGTTTATTATTTAAATCCAATCTTACACGAAAGAGATGATTTAAAAGACGTTCTTCGTTATTGTAAGTCATTTCTTAACCCACACGGTTGGAAGGAGGAATTACGTGGAACTACTGATACAATTTAGATGTATGGATTGTGGTACAATCTATGAAGTAGAGATGGATTCTTTTATGGCTGAGTCATTCTCAGATATAAAAGATGAGTTCGGTGAGCTTGAGGGCATCTGCCCACTGTGCGAAAAAGTGAATGGAAAGCACAGTAGAGAAAAAGTAGAAATTTCATTTTCAGAGTTAGAAAATGGTTGGGAAAGAGAGTAGAGCTATTTTAGTCCATATCTCTGACTACTTGTATGATGATGTGAGAGTAAAAGAGTGGAGGCATTTTAGGTGTCCTAGATATCAAATCCTTTGTGACGATTGTAAATTAAAATTTCAATGTGCAACTACACCAGATAAAGAGACACTTTCTGTGGATGTTCCTGAACTACAAAAAGATGATACACACCTAGAACATAGGCTTTGGAGTTGGTGTAAAATAAAGAAATGAGTAAACAGAAATTTAAAGTTGGTGATAGGGTTGTAGTGAACAGAAAATACCTTAATCCTAATCATAACAATTATATGATTGGTTGCAAAGAAATCACACACACCAAAAACTGTAAAGGGGAAAACAGAATTACGTATTTTGTTCTAGGTGTTTGGTTTTTCAGTTATCACCTTGATATGTGGACAGAAGATTCGTGTAGTTTTTGTCTTAAACGCTTTAAGTGTTGGACAAATTAAATGAAAAGAAAGTTTAAACCAGGCAACATGGTTGTGTTCAGAGCAAAATATCCTAGCACTGAAAGCATGTATTATTTTGTTGGGTGTGCCAAAGTTACTGATGTATGGAAAAACCTCGACGGAAGGGCTGTTTATTCGTTAGAGAGTGTATCAGGACTTCACAGATTTACGATTGGTTATTATAGTTATGAATTAGATGAAGCACCAAAGGATAAATGTAATATCTGTGAAGTTAGATTCAAATGTTGGACAAGCTAAATGAAAAGAAAATTTAACTTAGGAGATATGGCTCTCATAAGTCCTAAGTATATTAGGTATATTATTGATTGGAAATATTTCGAAGGATGTAGAAAGGTTACAAGAATTAAGACAAAGGAGTCTGGATATACGAAGTATAGTATAGAAGTCATAGAACACGCTATTCACCGCGAATACTATAGTTGGGAACTGAATAAACCAACAAAAGAAGATTGTAATAAGTGTAAAGAAAGATTTAAATGTTGGACTAGTTAAATGGAAAGAAAATTTAAAGCTGGAGATAAGGTTAAAATATTTGATATAGGTGTTCTACCTTATACATATGATTATATTGTAGGGCAAGTTGGTATAGTATCTGGGACAGGAAATGTTCTAGGGGTATCAGAGGTACTTGTTGGAGGTTTGAGCCTACATGCAGGATTTAACGAAGATTCAAAGGGTATGATAGCTGGAGGTTGGGATATTTCTAGTGGTACTTTTTTATATATAAAGGAAGAAGGGTTAGAACTTTGCACTGAGAAGTGTGAAACTTGTAACTTTAGATTTCGTTGTTGGACTAGTTAAATGTCAGATGAATATATAAATTTTAGTTGTAGAGCCGAGTATCGTATTCCTATGAGTAATACTAGATGTTACTTAGTGAATGAGTGTATTAGAGAGGAAAGAGAAGCTTGTGGTGCAGTGTGGGCAGAGTATGATTTTTTGGAAGATAAAATTAATAGACTTTGGATGTATAACCCAAATGTTCAAACACGTATACTACAGCAATATAAAAGATACTGTAAAGAATTAGAAAAGGATAATTGTGATGAATGTAAATTACGTTATCTTTGTTGGACTACCTGATGAGTAAATTAAAAGTAGGAGACAAAGTTCGTTTAAAATATGCTTCTAATTTTTGGCAATATAAAGTAAGAACGATAACTAAAATTCTTAACGAGTTAGATGAACCATACTTTCTCAACCATTCGTTTATAGGGTGGGCAGAAGAAGAATTGGTACTGTGTAAAGACTGTGATCAATGTGAAGAAAGATTTCGTTGTTGGACAAATTAAATGGATATGAGAAAAGAAGAAAAGTTTGCTATACTTTGTACATTTGCATATGGTGGTTATTTTTTTTATATAATAAATACTCCACTTAGCCATGTAATGATACGTAGAGTTGAACATAATTACTCGAACGTTGCAAAATTTGAAAACAGTAGCTATCCACGCGAACAAATTGATCGTACATGGGAAAAGTTTGTAGAGTGGCGTGATAATGGTAAACAAAACATACCAATACAATGTAAAGGTTGTGAAAATATATTTAAATGTTTAACTTTCTACGGACAAGGAATTTCTCTGGCACTAAATAGAGATATTCCATTTAGTATTAAAGAATCTGTAGTAGGAGAAGATAGTGAGTGGTTACTTAAATAAAATAGCAGATGATTTTAATAAGGCTGGGTATGAGATATACGAGGTTGGTGGTATGGTAAGAGATTCTATTTTAGGTAGACCTTCCAACGACATTGACCTATGTACAGACGCAGTACCAGAAGAAACTATTAGGTTATTAAAACCATTTGGTTCTGTCTATACTATAGGCAGGAAGTTTGGTACTGTGGGAGTGTTGTTGGCTGATGAAACAAAAGTAGAAGTAACAACCTACAGAACAGAAACCTATAGCAAAGACTCTAGGAAACCAGAAACTGTTTTCGAAAAGAGCTTGATTAAGGATTTATGTAGGAGGGACTTCACCATAAACGCCATAGCACGTGACATAAAAACTGGTGAATTGATTGATCCTCGTAATGGAAAGAGAGACATAGGAAATAAAATTATAAGATGTACTCAACACAGAGATACGACATTTAGTGACGATCCTCTTAGAATGATGCGTGCTGTGAGGTTTGAGGCACAACTTCCTGGTTTCAGTTTTGTAGAAAAAATAGATAACCCAGAAAGGTTAGAGATTGTGTCAATGGAAAGAATCAGGGAAGAATTAGATAAAATAATGAAAACTGACGAACCACACAGAGGAATTAGGAGGTTATGTTCTTTAGGGCTTATGAAGTATATAATACCTGAGTTGTTAGAATTGAAAACGATACCCCACGGAAAGCATCATTTCAAAGACCCATTTGATCATACAATGTTAGTTTTACAAAAAGGGGCTGTTGTTTCAAACGAATTATCATTTAGATATGCTTGTTTATTTCATGATATTGCTAAACCAGACACCATAAGTATGGATGAAACTGGGGTGCATTTCAATAACCATAACATTGTAGGTGCAGGTAAAGCAAAAACAATCATGAAACGGCTCAGGTTCGACAAAAAGACTATTACAACCGTCAGAACTTTGGTTAACCATCATATGGAACCTTTACACTCACAAAAACTATTAGAAGACGCAACTGATAAGCGTAAAGATTATTTGGTGGGTAGAATGGTGCGTAGGATTGGAAGGGAAAACATATATGACTTAATCAATTTGGTTAGGTGTGATATTCGTTCATCCAAAAATCCAAAGCTTGATTTCTTAGATATCTTAGAAGAGGCAGTAAATAATCACTTTATTGTGGTTCCAGTTGTTAAGTCTCCTTTAAGCGGTAATGAAATTATGGACTATTTAAACATAAAACCTAGCCAAGAGGTTGGTAGATTAAAGAGTATCTTAGTTCAAAAGGTAATTGACGGGGAGCTAGGGTTTGATGATAAGGAAGCTGCCAAGAAACTTATCAAGGAATTGTGATGATAGACAAAGACCTACCAGCGTATGAACACTTCCTTATATGGTCAGAAAAGTATAAAATGGCACTCCACTACCGATGTAATACTTGTGGAACAGTTTGTACATACGAATGGGTAGATAACGTTAAGCAAGATAGAACACCATGCCCTGTTTGCAAAGATTCACAGATTCCAACTTCTTCTCTTTGGGTAACAGCCTGTACTTTAGATGAGGAATTTCCAGTAGATGTTTGTGAGAAATGTGAACTTAGGTTTGTTTGTTGGACAGGATGATGAAGCATAAAAACAGGTGTATAAGAATCACGCAAATTAAATATAGTACTCCATTTTGCTTGGCTGATGACAATGTCAAGAAGCATTTCTCACACTGCGTAGGAAGAAAGGGAAAGATAGTTGGTGGGACAGATGATTGGGTAAACATCGAGTTCTTAGACACCGGTGGTAAATTTCACTTTCATCCAGACGAGATTGAGTTATTTCCTTGTGAAGAATGTGAAAAAAGATTTAAATGCTGGACAACTTAAATGAAACAACCTAAAGATGGGCAACGGGTAATTATTACACAGATTAAATACGGTTCTGTGGATATTCTTGCCAACGACAGTACAAAAACTAACCATGCTGATTTCGTGGGAAAAGTAGGAATAATACATCGGGAAGCTGGTGATAAAGATTGGTATTTGGTACAACTACCGTCTGGAAGTTGGAACCGCTTTCATCCAGAAGAATTTGTGTTATGTACAGAGAAGTGTAATGAGTGCAAAGCTAGATTTGTTTGTTGGACAGGGTGATGAAAAAAATAAAGGTGGGAGATAGGGTTAGACTTAAAAAGATACACAAGGGGTATCTTCCAGCCAACCTTGATGTAGAGTTTGCGTGGGAACGATGTTATATCGTATCTGAGGTATTTTTTAGACCATTAATAGGTTCTAAAACAGGGAACTATGTAACACTTATAAAGTTTAAAAGTTACAACACCGGTGCGAGCAAAGCCAATCATTTTTCTCACACTAAAAAGACTTGTGAAAAGTGTAAATATAGATTTAAATGCTGGACTGAATGATGAATAGAAAATTTAAAATTGGAGATTTTTCTACAGTAAATAGAGTCGGATGCTACCCAAATGAGTTGGGGCGTATTGTACGGATTACAAGAAGCTGGAATGACAATATTCTATATGAAGTAAAAATATGTGCTAGAGTTAAGAATGGTTTTATTTATGATAAAAAACTACATCCTGCAAGAAGGTTGTGTAAAGTAGACAACCCACCAAAATGTGAAGAATGTGAAAAAAGATTTAAATGCTGGACTACGTGATGCTAAAAGAAGGTGATAAAGTATTTATAACAGGTATGGATGATTGGTGTGATTGTGTAGACTGCGTGGAAACATACTGGCAAGATGTACACAACAAACAAGCAACTGTAGTAATGTCGGTAATAAACGCACCAACTCTTGTCTTTACTACAAGCGATGGTATTAGATTTAGCATTAAAGACGTAACTTATGACGTTTGTGAGAAATGCGATGAATGCAAACATCGTTTCATATGTTGGACTAGTTGAATGATAAAAAAAAGAATTAAAAAAGGAAGCTGTGTAATAGTAACACAAATACTGTATGGTTCATATGGAGTAAAAGCGTCTGACAGAATACTCCAAGACTACGCTCAATACGTAGGAAAAGTGGCAACAGTTGAGGCATCAGATGTTGAAAAAGATGGTTTTTCAATTAAACATACACTAAAATTCAAATCTTTCGACGAAATAGTAGGAGGATTTTTTGTAGAGGAGCTTGAGGAGCTGGAAAAACCATGTGAAGAGTGCCCTGCAAGATTTCAATGTTGGACTAGTTAAATGTTTTACGAGTTGGATGAAATAGTAGATTCACTTGGTAAAACTAAATACTCGTCATGCTTAGTTATAAAGTATTGGTATTCTATAGTAGATTACAAAGAATATGTATTAGTCAAAAGAGGTTGCGAGGAATGTGAAGAACGTTTTAAATGTTTTACATCGAACACAAACATTCCACCACGAACAACACTAATGTCTAGAAATAGATTTAGTTTATATAATACTTGGGTAATAGAAAGGGAGGATTAAATGAAACATATACCTAGAATACAAAAGGACTCTATTAAAAAGCTTAACTTGGAAATGAAAGAAGCTCAAGAGAGTGACCTTGTTAGCTGGTTAACAAACCAACTAGACACAATGAAAAATGAGAATCCAAAACTATACGAATACTTTACAATTCGTGCTCAAAGGTTCTCAGAGTCAACTATAGGTAGGCCAGATACTAATTTCATGGCAACATTTGCTTCTGAAATGTTGTTCATGTTGACTCTAATAGACCTATCATTAGATAAGCAAAAAAAGCTAGACAAAACGAATAAAAACTTGGAAACATTTATAAATGATATCGAAGGGCTGGACGAGTTCTGATGAATGGGTTTGGTAAGGCAATTGATAAAGTTGAAGCTTTTATCAACGCAGCAGAACAGAACAAAAACCTATGGACAATGTTAGAGGACATAGAAAAAATTCCTTGGTATAAACCTGTAGCTGAAAACCTGAAAGATTATGTTAGAAGAAAAGGCAGGTTATCAGACAAGCAAAAAAGCTATGTAACTTCCATGTATTTAGATTATTGTGTGATAACAGACAACGAAATAGAAAAGCAACGGGAAGCTAGAAAGTTGCTTTGGCGGATGCGAACAATGGAGTCAGACGCGTTTACGTTTAAGACGTGGAATAGAAGGTTTATATCTAGTTTGTGGGCACAGCATAAACCTTACACATTTGCACAGCTAGATACACTAAACAAAATTGCTACAAAATATAAACTAAGACTTTCTAGAGTTCCAGAAGTTGCTGATGAAGCATTTGATGGTTGGAACGTAGATTATCTTAAACAGAGGGAAGCAGAGAATGGAACCGTACATAAAGATTGAACGTACAGTAATAGAGTTAAAGTATAACCCACAATATGGAGATAAAAGAATATGTATTTGTGGACATACTTACTACAGACACTTTGACACATACGAAGATATGTTAGCAGTTGGGTGCAAATATTGTATGTGTCGTGAGTTTAAGGAGGCAGAGCATGAAACGCAGTTAGGCTCGGATAGATTAGAGTAAAGCTCAATAGGCTATCCGTTGACATATACTCAGGCATATGATATTATAAGGGTGTTGAGGTCAAACTAAAATTAATTGGAGGTCGAATAGTGGACAATATTCCGGTAATGACTCAGATCATAAAAAAGTGCATCGAAGTAAAAAGGACGCCCCTGTTGTGGGGTAAACATGGTATTGGTAAATCTGATATCATAAGAGACATTGGAGAACAGTTGGGATTCGATAAGGTAATTGACTTGCGGCTGGGGCAGTTGGAAGTTGGTGACCTTATTGGGATGCCGGACAGAGAGTATTACTGTCCATCATGTAAAACTTCATTTGGAACAAAAGGTGATTTAATCTTTTGTCCTGTGTGTGAGGATGAAGGCAGAGGAAAGGTAGCAATCGCAGGCAGAACAATCTTTCTACCTCCAGATTGGTTACCACAAAACGGAGAAAAGTATTTACTATTCTTCGACGAATTTAATAGAGGAAGGTTGGATGTTCAGCAGGCAGCTTTCCAAATTGTGTTGGATAGAAAAATCCATCGTCACGTAATTCCTGACAATTGTGCAATTATTTGTGCTTGTAATCCTTCTGGTGGAAATTACAATGTTGAGGAATTGGATGAGGCTTTGATCGATAGGTTCATCAACATTAAGTTTTCTCTGAGGGCTGATGAATGGTTGAAGTGGGCTACTGATCATAATATTAATGAAAATATTGTGGACTTTATTATGACAGACAATACCGCCCTCGGTGCTGATCCTATTGAAATTCCTGTTGAAATTAAACCTTCTCCACGCTCTTATGAGTTCCTTAGCAACGTAATTACAGGACTCGACAGGAACTATTGGTCAGCAACTGCGGCAATGATTGTTGGAGAAACCACCGCTTTACAGTTTATGGCAAGCCTTAAAACAGACCTTGATAAACCTGTTAGAGCAAAAGACATATTCGACAAATTCAACGATAAGAAAGACCCTTCAAAAGCTACTCCAACAAGAAGGAAAGTTATTGCTCAATGCAGAAAAACAGAAGGACAAACAAGGTTTGATTTGCTTGACCAAACTATAAAAGAAATTGTGCGTGACTTGAAAGATGACCAAAGCAAAAAATACAATGAAAGTCAGCTTAACAATCTCGGCGATTTCCTTTTGTTGATTCCTAAAGACTTGGCATTTACTGCAATAAAAGACCTTTCCTTGATGAACGACGTAAACATGAGACTTCTATTGATTAGAACTGACCTATTCGACCTCATCAAAGGGGCTAGGGGAACTGACAAAGACGGTTAATTCCCCAAAACAAGCTGGTGGTGTGTGTTAGCGAGGCATGCGCCACCAGCTTATCAATAAAGGAGAGAGAATAATGGCAGAGAAAAAACAAGACACAAGCTATCTTGATAAGGTAGATGTTACTTCTCCAATTATAACTGATGCTTGCATTGACCAAGAAATTATTCAGTTAGTATTGCTACATAAGTATTTTTATTCACACTTTTTACAGCAGTTTAGACGGCACATCATTAAAAAAGGTGACCCGTTGTGGGATAAAGTACCAACACTTGGTGTAAACATCACAGATGATTTACGTCCAAATTTATTTGTAAATGAGGCTTGGTATGGTAGTTTAACACCAGATGAGAAGCTAGCCGTGCTAGAGCATGAGGTTCTTCACATACTAAATAAACACTTAATAAGAAAAGAAGGCAGAGAACCTTATCTGTGGAATCTTGCTAGCGATGTTGCTATTAATCAATACATAAAAGGATTACCAAACGAGGGGCTTTGCCCTGATTGTAATATACTAGTCAGGCGCACAAGTGACGGTAAGTTACCAACACGTTGTAATGTATGTAACAGAGAGCTTGACCCTAAAAAAGATAAATGGGAAGCACTAGACTATCAAACTTTCAAGTTACTAAAAGATAAGAAATTACCTAAAGAAGAACCAACAGAATGTTATTATGACCTTATGAATGAAAACTTACCAAAAGAAACTATCCAACTTGGCATAAAAATGACTAAGGAAAAAACAAAAGGATGTAAGGAGTGTGGTGGGTTTGGTAACTCAAACGATCCGCAACCAAGCGAAGAGCCACAAGACGGTGAGGGAAGTGGAGGACAGGGTGAAGAAGAATCCGATAAGCACGGTTGTGGGCAGTTAGAAATAGATGGCGTAAAAGTTCCTATGACTATGGACCCACATGAAATTTGGGAAACTGGTTCTGATAATCAGGAAATGGCTCATGAAAAGATTAAAGAAATGGTTAGGTCTGCTCTTGATGAATCAAACCAAAGACAACAAGGGCATCTTCCAGACTTCTTAAGAGGTTTGATTGATTCGTGTATTGCTCATAAGATTCTTAACTGGAAATCAGAACTTCGTAGGTTCGTTGGTTATGAGGAATTTGCGAAGATGGAATCTACCAGAAAGAAAACCAACAGACGATATGGTGTGTATCAGCCTGGAACTAGGGTAGTAAGGAAAGCACACATTGCTGTAATTGTAGATAGTTCTGGTTCTGTTTCTAATGACGAATTTGCTAAATTCTTTAAAGAAATAGAGTTTATGAAGAAGGCTGGTGTTGGTATCACTATTATTGAATGTGATGCTGATGTCCAATCTGTTTATGAGTATAAGAAACGACCAACTATCGAAAGAATTGGATATGGTGGCACAGACTTTAGACCACCTTTCAAGTTACTTGTTGATAAGAAGTATACACAAGGAAGGCATGGAAACAACAAAACGTTTGAACTAAGAAAAAGTGTTGACTGCATCATTTACTTGACAGACGGTTATGGTAGTTTTCCTACGTTTGTTCCAAAACCTACTATTTGGGTTATGACTCCTAACTACCAAGACCCAAAGAATCCAGCTCTTGGTAAGGTTATAGTAATGAAAGACTAATGAAAATCTTTAAAGTAAAAACATTTGGTAGTGGTATATCTATTAGGTGTAGTGCCGAAGATTGTGGTAATTGCAACATTAGGTTTAGGTGTTGGACAACTAACTACTTGGACTATACCGAAGCATATTACTACTTTGAAATTGATAAATCTAGGCTACCGGCTGAGGATTGGGCAGTAAAAAAATTGAACCTTGGAAATAAATATGACACAAGAGGTTATTTCGCAGTAGTAAAAATACTTGAACTGTATTTGTTTGGTAGGGTAGTAAACAAATTCAAATCTGTGAGTAGTTAAGTATGGGAAAATCTATACCAATTCGAAAAGAATGCTTAGATAATAAGTTTATGTGTAATAGTTGTTCTGTGAGATACCTTTGTTACACAAACAGCTTACCTAGTAGAAAGTGCAGTGACTTAGAATATGCTTTTGACTATAACAACACACCTTTTGAGTATGAAGATATTCTAGCTATTTGGGCAGCTGTTTATGGAGCAAATGACGGTTCCGACTGGTTTTGGGTAGTACAATTATCTGGAAATAAATATTCATTAGTACGTGGTGGTTGTGACTATACAGGTTGGGACTGACAGAGTTGGGTTAGTTGCGAGTTCGCAACATCAACAGAAGAGGCAGCTAAGTTGTCACCTATTAAAGACGACGGCAGACCTATACAAGACACTTTGTTGAAACAAATAAAAGGTGAAATTCCTTATGGGACTGTTTAATGGAATTACCAAAAATAGGTACTAGACTTATAGTGGTAAGCAACGAAGGAAGATGGTTGCCTAAAGGTGAGGTTGTAATATTTGATGGTACGTCTTACTCAGGTAACTGGATGATTATTACACCAGATGGTAGACGTTCGGGTGGGTGGTTGCCAGGAAGATTTAAAGTATGCCCAGCTAATACCTGTGATACATGTAAACAACGATATAGGTGTTGGACTACTTAGGAGGAAAACACTATGGATTTAAATGATATTTCAACAGAAGAATTAGAAGAAGAAGTCGAGAAAAGAAAGCGAGATGCCATACCAAAACCATTAAGTGTGATAGGTCTAACCGCTTTGACACGAATATGTAACGAATATATCAATGGATTAGCAGGTGGTTACCAAATTAAAGACGGTGAACATTACATCTTTGAAACAGCAATAGAAGCTGTATACGGTAAAGATGTGTGGGATTGGGTTAATTCACAAGACTGTATGTTGTAGGAAAATAAAAATGAAAAAGATAATAAACCTAATTAAAAACCTGTTAAACAGTAAACCAAAACAATCAAAGTATAATAACGTAGAAAAGAACGTGATGGATACGATAAAAGAATATGATAAAGGGCATCGTTAGTATGAGTAAAACACACGTAAAAGCATTTTTTAAGTTGTTTCTGGGTGTAGTAATAGTTCAATTACTGCTGGCACTGCTTTTTGTACCGTTCTGGAATATGTCTGTAGCTGAAACATTTACCTTTGCTAACAGTATAGAATATATTCAGGCACTTGGTGCGCTAGGAATATTTTGGTGCTTTTTACTTGTTACTCTAGTAATTAAATCGTTCGTAAGTTTGGTAACAGGTGCTATTGCTACTGTTCACATTACTAAAGCGTGGGAAACTGCCAAAGAAGAAGCTAGAAAAAAGATGGAAGAAAATATGGAAAAACTGGGCAAACATTTCCCTGATGATAATGATGAATAAAAACGGATCGGGGTTAGGCGTGGAAAGTAAGTTTTTATGTTGTTACACTGAAGGAAACCCTTTGGAACTTGAATTTAAGTTTATTATAAAATTAGTTTACCGTGGTGTTTTCCAAAAGTATATACTTTACAAACGTGAAAACTTTCTTAATTACTTTGGTGATAAACGAAATCCATTCGAAAAAGATACGTACACGCATTTAGATTTAATGTACGAAAAGTTTTATATGGCAGGTTATACAGTAGATAAAAATTGTGATGATTGTAACTACAGGTTCTTCTGTTTTACTGATGAACCTATTTCGATAACTATCGACGCATCAGGGAAAAATTGGATACTTTTATGAAAAAGAAGTATTATCCTATAGTAACATTTCCAAGTAAATCCAGTAGTAAGGTTTATACTGTCTCAATGGATAATGATGGAGGATTAAGTTGTGATTGTCCTGCTTGGGTATTTAAAAAAGCTGGAGAAAGAATTTGTAGGCATATAAAAGAAGTCACAGCACAAGGTTTTGGTACAGTAGAAGGAAAGTTTGTTGTGTTAGTAGATTCATTGTCAAACAAAGAACCTATCTTCTGTAAAAAATATCCAAGGCAGTGTGATACTTGTAGTTTAAGATTTCCATGTTATACAGCTAATACACCTGAGTTTTCTATTAAAGAATTGAGAAAAGAAGGTATTGTTAAGTGAATTGGAATGATCAAACAAAGGAACAAAAACGGTATGCGTTAAATAAATTAGCGGCTGATGGTTCTGCTTTAGAACGAGGATATAAAGTTTGTATAGTAAACCAATCTGACCTTTCACATGAAGATTATACACACAAAATATTTTGTGTAACTGGTTTTCGACCCATAAACGAGTCTTTATGCACAGATGATTCACTGGTTGTAGAATTACAAAGCGAAAAAATGGGAGGACTTAGTTGTTACGCTTGGCGTCTTCACATTATGGAAGATGAAGAAAGTTGTAATAATTGTCCAGCTAGGTTTAAATGTTGGACAGGATAATGAATTATTATGAGAAAGTTTTTTGAAAGAGTAGCTGACCACATACTGGTTTTTGCCTTTGGAATGGTATTAGGAGCAGCTGTGGCATGTACGACGTGCTTCTCTTTGTTTCTACTCACCAACGAAACAAAAGAAGGTTATGCTAATGGATATGAAGATTGCAAAACAAGTATCATAGAGGCTATAGATTGCTTACCCAAATATAATTTAGAGGTGAATAATGATTAGGTTACGAACAAAAAAATCCAAAGGAACAACAGTGAAAGTAGTGGAAGAAATAGTAGAGAAAGTAGAAGTTCCACTCAAAGAAAAAATATCAATTGAAAAACTGGAAAATTTGTACATTACTAAGAATGTGAGAAGTTTGGAGTTATCAACTAAAGACATTACCGAACATGCTCGCACCTCATTAAAAATAATGCAGGCAATTGAGAGTGTTGGACTTGATCCAATTGAAATAAATTCAAAATGGTACACTTATGCAATAACAGGAGATTGGCTTAGTGAAAGTATAATGGCTCCAAATCAACTTATACGCTTTCAATATGCTTACCCTATTCCAAAATTTGTTCAAGAAAACATGCAAAAAGTTCTTAAAGTCGTTGGATTACCGAACAAAGACAGAACTACAAAACACTGCTCTGCTTATATATATTCTGCTTCTCCTGTGTTAGGGTATTCACCAGATATCGACAGACGACCCGCCACAATATTAGCTGATCCGATAATGGCAGTTCATGTTTATGTACTTGGTAACTCCTACACCTACGAAGTGGGAACGTGGGATTTATCCATTGACTTAGATAATCTACCAGAATAAAAAAAAAAGGAGAACAACAATGAAAATTCGTAAAGGTTTTGTCAGTAATAGTAGTAGCACAAGTTTCTGTATCTTTGGAGCCTGTGTCAAGGAAGGTTGGGGAGAAAGTTTAGTAACTTTGAGTGCTGAGGAAATTGAAGATAGGTTACAAAATACTACCTTAAGATATGCAACTGGTGAGTCAGATGAAATTTATGTTGGGTTAAATTGGCATGATATGGACGACAACGAAACCAAACAAGACTTCATGCGACGAATAAGAAAGCTAATCTTGGACGCATTTCCAGAAATAACTGACCAAGAATCCTTAAAAGTATATATGGAAGTGCAGGGGTGGTATGACGGATGAAAATAAGAAATGGTTTTGTGTCTAACAGTTCTACAGCTAGCTTTATTGTTTTAATAAAACCTAAAAGAATTAAAGATGTAGAGTTTGTTTTGCGGTATGCAACAGGTGAGTATCCTGTATGTAAAACTGTGTCTAAAAGAAAGAAAGAATTAAATAAAGAAATAAGTAAGCTGGACGAAGATATACTTTACGTTAAGGAAAAATACAAGGAACTAGATTCGCTTTATAGTGAGAATGCTTTTGATTTTCATGAGTTGTGCCATGACATATCAAACATAAATAATTATAGAAAATCTATATTCGCTATTAGGACAATGAGAGAGCATCCATCAAAAATTAAGCTAAAAAGAACTTTCTACCACGACAAACTCAAAAATGTAATTGAAAACATTAAGGAAGCAAAGGTTGATTGCCAAAATGAGTTGAAAAGTCTAACTGGTAATGAAACTTGGAGTATTGTTAGTTTTCAAGATGATGCCAATTTCGGTAGAATGCAAGGAATGGTAGACGAGTTAGTTAAAGATGGAGACGCTATAATTATTTTGGAGGAAAGAACATGAAAACTAGAACAGGGTTTGTATCAAACAGTTCCAGTAGCTCTTTCGTAGTTTTATTTCCAAAAGTTCCAAAAACTGTTGAAGATGTTAAGAAGATGGTTTTTTCGAAAGATGAATCATTCTACCCTCGTCCATCTGGTTCAGACTTAAAAACGTGGAGAATAAACAAAGAATATTGGGAAGTTGAGGAAGTTGCCAAAACAATATTCAGTGATATACAAGAGCAGGAAGTAAATAATAAAGAAGCCATGCTTAATGAGGTGGATGGTGGTGTAAATCCAGATGATTTTAGGTCTGGTGTAGCAACCACTTATGAGAGAGGAGACGGAACTTCTTACACAATAAATGAGATAGATTGGAAAGCGTATTATAAAGCTGAACACAAACAAAGCAAGAGAATATTAGAGGCATTTTTAAAGAATAATACAGAAACGGCAGGTTATGTGTTTGAGTATTCAGACAACGATAGTGGTTATTCCAGTGCATTAGAACACGATGGTTTGTTTGAAAATCTTCCACACATCAAAACCAGTAAACACTAAAAAGGAGAAAGTAAATGAAAGTAAGGCAGGGATTCGTAAGCAATAGTTCAAGTAGCTCGTTCATAGTGTTGGTAAAAGATGAAACCATGTCGGCAGAAGAGCGAAGAGAAAAAAACATAGCAATATACAGAGAAGAATATGGAGAAGACTTCGACGAAGTTGCAGAGGATGGTTACATAAACAAGTGGTTAGCTGGGTACGAGAAAGAACACCAATATATTCTTCTAAAACAAAGTGTTGAGTATGGCGGAGAAGACTCGGTGACCGCTATAGTAACTGCTTTGTTAGATAAGCTAGGAGTTGCTACAGAAAATATAACGTTTGCGTGGGATGAGTAACATGAAAATTAGAACAGGTTTTGTATCAAACAGTAGCAGTAGTAGTTTTGTTCTAACAAAAATGAATTTGTCACAACAACAACTTCAAAAAATTAGTGAGAAGATACGTTTATTTGAAGGTGCGAGTAGTGATATGTACATTTATAATGGAAAAAGATTTTTTCACGGTGAGATGTCAATGCATGACATCGAAGCATTTGAAAATTTTCTTGTGAATCAACTAGGGGTTAGTGAGGAAGATTTCGAATTTAATCAGTAGGAGAACGAAATGAAAATAAGACAAGGATTTGTGTCCAATAGTTCTAGTTCGTCTTTTATAGTTCTGAAAGAGAACTTGAATAATTGGCAGCTTAAACAACTGTATGAACATATGTCTGTTGGGAAAACATTGGGAGTGTATATTCCTTATAGACCAATAGATAAACCATTCACAGATGACGATAGAATGTATGAAGGTATGGACGCTTGGAGCATAAATGAAGAAGTTAAAGACGACGGTAATACTTACATAACAGGATATACTTCTATGAATAATTTTCCAATGGAGGATTTCTTAAAGAAAATTGGTGTTAAGGGTGTACTTTGGGATTACTAAAAAAGGAGTAAAATAATGAAAATAAGAAAAGGTTTTGTGAGTAATAGTAGCTCAACTTCGTTCTGTGTTTATGGTGATATTATCGAAGAAAGTGAATTAAAAGATATCTTTTCAAAACTTGTAGATACGTGGAGTGATGAGGATGATTTGTATGCAATTTGTGAAGATTTGGAACTTGTGTTTCAAGACACGGGAATAGAAGTTATAGCCGGAGAAGACTGTCTAGTGATTGGTAGAGGTTATGACACGCTACGCGACAACGAAACTGGGGCAGAATTCAAAACCTCCGTAGAGACAGCTTTAAAGGCAAAGCTTGGAGATGAAGCTGTAGGTAAAATGCACCTCAGTTATAACGAGGGAGAAATTTATAGTTAAAGGAGTAAGTCGTGGGAACAAAAACAGTTAAGTCACCAGAGTATAATTATATCTTTAATGACGAAACAGGGTTCTTTTTAAGGTGGGGAAAGTCTCTAGAGGACGACCCACTTTACTCACCATACGGCCCAGAGATACTAGATATAGAAATATCAACAATTTGCTCTCATGGGTGTTCGTTCTGTTATAAAACAAACAAGAGTGAAGGAATTAATATGACTTATGAAACCTTTACTAGTATGTTTGAAAAGTTCCCAAGTAACTTGACTCAGATTGCCTTTGGAATTGGGGATATTGACGGGAATCCAGACTTATATGATATTATGGATTATTGCAACCTAAAAAAAGTAATCCCCAACATTACTATCAACGGTACTAGGATGACTCCTGGGCATTATGACTCTCTATCACAGTTGTGTGGAGCAGTAGCAGTAAGTCTCTATGATTATGACACCTGTTATAACGCTGTTAAGGAATTGACAGATCGAGGAATGAAACAAGTAAACATTCACTGTCTCTTGGCTGTTGAGACTTTGGAAAAATGTTACCAAGTACTTAAAGATGTAAAAACTGATGAAAGACTGAGTGGTCTTAACGCTGTAGTGTTTTTAATTTTGAAACCAAAAGGAGAAAGAAACCACTTCACACAAGTAAAAGATAAAGAAGAATTTAAACGTCTTATTGATTTTGCTTTAAAGGCCGAAGTTGGTTTTGGATTTGATTCATGTACTGCTTCAAGTTTTCTAGAGGCAGTTAGCACAGAACCTAACTATGATACGTATAATTTGTTGTCTGAACCATGTGAATCTACTTTATTTTCATACTACATTAACGTTGAAGGTAAAGGATTTCCTTGCAGTTTCACCGAATCAGTTTCACCGTACAACGGTATTGACATCTTGAAAGTGGAAGACTTTATGCTTGAGGTGTGGAACCATGAAGAAACTTTATCTTTTAGAAATAAAGTATTAAGCAATCTTGATTGTAGAGGATGCAGAATGTGTCCTCAATATGATTTACAAATGGTATAAACAAGAGGAGATTTGTTGTGAAAGCAGTTGTAAGAGAAGGTGTCGCACAAGGTAGCTACAGAGGTGGTGCTTACTATAACTATGATATGGTAAGAATACAGGGCAAAACTATCGAAGTATCTACAATCAAAAACAGTGAATATGATTATATAACTATACCAAACGGAACTGACGAGCGTAGTTGGAGTTGGTTGAGAGAATGGCTTGTAATCAACTCTGCCGGAGAGGTGCGAGAGGCAAGAGTAAGGTTACTAAAAGCTTTTGATGATGTTGATGTTAATACACCTGTTGTACTAGACATTTATACAGCTTTGAGGCTTGGTGTAGGTAAAGATCAAATGGTTGGGTTCAGTGTTGAAAGGGAAGGTAGGATTGCTTACGCCAGTAAACCTGAACACTTGTACGACATTACAAAAAGACAACGAAGCTCACTACAGAGATATATACGTAGACAATTGAAATTTGGCACATCTCGTATCAAAGATCATGAGTTGGATTTACTTTGTCGTCAAGTTGTAAAAGTGTGTTATGACGGACAATTTACACTATTAAAAGGTGTTGCTATAGCAGATGCATACGAACGTCACGCTGGGTGCGACTCATGTATGACAGGTGATAGAACTTTAGTAGAAATGTACGCTATTAATAGTAATATTGAACTGGCTCTGTATCAATTCAACGGACGAGAAGCAAGGGCACTGTTGTGGACTTGTGATGACGGTATGAAAGTTCTTGATCGTATATATCCAAATGATGGTGGTCATATTGAAATTATGAAGGCGTGGGCAGCGGAGAATGGGTGGATATACAGAGTTAGTAACTCATTACCTGAAGACGATACTATAGAGTTATCAGATCGTAGTTTAAGGTATATAACTGTTAAACCTACACAAAATATACCATATTTGGATACTTTTTACCACGGAGAAGGAGTCAACGGTGGTATGATGGTATTGTCAAATGACGAAGATCATGGTCATTTTGTAGGTGACGGAGAGGGTGGATATACATGTGAGTTTTGTGGCGCATATGTTAACCCAGATGATTGTTTTTGTGATAATGATGACTATATATGTGATTCTTGTCAAGATGAGTATTATGTACTATGTGACAGATGTGATGAGTATGTTAATATTGAGAGTAGCCGAGCTACTGTAGAGGTAGATAATGAGATAATATGTCGTGACTGTCGCTCTGAATTAGATATAGTAGAGTGCTATCACTGTGGTTCTTTCACGCTCGATTATGTTGAAGTAGACAATAAGTATAATTATTGTGAATGTTGTGCTGATATTTATGCTGATGAGTGTGATAAGTGTGGTAACCTTACAACTAATATAAAGGTTACTAATGATGATAGTTCTATCTGTCCTGATTGTTGGGACGAAAAGGCATACATATGTGATGGGTGTGGTAGTTTATTCGACGTAGATAATACAGAAGGAGGTTACTGTGTGGAATGTCAGTCAACCAGAAAAGAAACCATATAAAAAAAACTTACCAGAGGTTATGAGGGCAACGTCTTTAAAAAACCTATCGTGGTACTGTCATGCAGACATACCAACGTTGTTTAACGCTACAGGTGGAAACCATAACGACGAGTATGCGTTCAAAGATAACGGAAGTAAGATTCTAGCTGTTGCTCATTGTGACGTATCAAGAATCATAGAAAAGCAACGTCATTTTAGCGTAGCCAAACTTACAACTGATACACTTATATACTCAACTTATTTAGATGATAGATTAGGTGTATACACAATACTTGAAGTGTTACCAAGGCTTGGTATTAATGTTGATGTTTTATTGACCACAGACGAGGAAATAGCTAAGTCTACAGCTACGTTGTTTACACCTAAAAAAGAATACAATTGGATGGTAGAGTTTGATAGAAGGGGTGATGATGCCGTAACGTATCAATACGATTGGGAAGATATTATAGGAGATTATTTCCAAGTTGGTACTGGCACATTCTCTGATTTGAATGATTTAGACCATGTTGGTGTATGTGGAGTAAACGTTGGAGTAGGTTACCAAGATGAACATTCACCTTTTTGCTATATGTCAGTTGCGGAATATAGGCACCAACTAGCAAGGTTTGTGTCGTTCTGGGATTACGAAAAAGATAATAGGTACGAACACTTTGAACAAGCCAGTCCAACTTTGTTAAATGATATCCCTTCAGTTGATATAACAGACGATGGGTGTGTTACGTGTCCTAGGTGTGCATCTCACTTTAATGTTGCAGACCTATACGAATGGCATAAATGGTTGTGTTGTCCTATGTGTGGTGAAGATATTGTAGAAACGAAAGAACACCTAGGCAACAGGGTTATAGATGATTGGGATGAGATATGGGAGCTCTGAAATGCACGAAATATATACTCTTACTACTATCAGAAATAAAGCTTGGGACACTGACACACGATGTGTTGGATGGTTCCCAAACTACGAAGATGCCGAATCAACAATAATTAGGTCTGGTGAACTATTGAATGAAGCTGGTTATTATGAATATGCTGTCATAGAATGTATTAAGGCAGGTATCTACCAATACGACGATAACCCAGCTTGGTTTGCTTATAACTATAACCTTGAAACTTATGGAAAAATAGAAAGACCAGAAGACTTTGAACATGTTTGCGGGTTTGGAATAGGATGAAAAACCATAAAGTGCTGTGTACCTACACTAAGGATGGTAGTTATTACTACATGCTCTGGGATGAGGACGAACGTCGATTAAAGAAGTATTCACACGATAGGTATCCTTTGGATATGGTTGATAGTCTATTCAACAACACTCTTTATTATACGTATAGCCAACTAGAGTATATGAATATTCGTTACACAGAATGGATAAACGGTGGAGAAGATTTAGAACCAGAAAATTGTGACGCTTGTAAGTATAGATTCATATGTTGGACTGAGGAATGAGGGTATTAAACCAAACTAAATATTCAAGGTTCGTATGTTACTACGACGACTGTAATAGTTGTAAAATAAGATATAAGTGTTGGACTGGGGATATCACCGCATACGGCACCCTATATTACAAAATAAAAATAGAAGCATATGCTTTCTTTAGAGAAAAGTACGGTGCTGAAATAGACGACTATGCTATTAGCGAAGCTTTTGAAGGTAAAAAAAGTAACCTTTTGAGCTTTTTTATTACAGGAGACCTTGATAGTACTGTTATTGCTTGTGAAGTGTTTCACAGCAAAGAATGGAAAAGTTTTAGAGAAGGAGAATAATATGGCAACACTAATCTTAGCAGTAGCATCTACATCAATATTAATTACTTTGTTAATTACTGTTCCATCGTTGATTTGGTTATTTACTAGACCAGCCACGGAGTTAAAAGTACCTAGAAAAATAGAGGCTTGTCCAGAGTGTGGAAAGGATATTTCAATTATTGGTACTTTGGATAAAAAAAGTAACACTATAAAAAACGAAAAAAAGTGCGGTTTTATAAAAAATTAATTGAGCCTCACTCCAGCACGATGGTGAGATAAATGTATAGAAAGATTGATAGAATACCTCCCAAAACATTTCCAAAAGACGATTGTGATACATGCTTAATTCGTTTTAAATGTCATTCTTCTGCTGTAGATGAAGCTGGTTGTCGATTATCAGCAGAAGAGGCAGCAGATAGAATCTTCAAAACTATAGATGAAAATGGTGCTTACTGGAATAATATTGTCTCAAGTATTTTGAGAGTAGTAGCTGAAGATTGTGGGTATGATGTTGCTAATCATGTAATAGATTTATGTGGATTAGAAAGTTTGGGTTGGTGTCATGAAAGTGGATTGTAGTGTAAAACTTAATGCTAATTATCCAGTTGAGTATACTGTAGATGGAGATGAATTGCTTCCTAGTGATACGAAAATTATTGAGCAAAGCGCAGGTAAAGTGTACAAAATATTAAATATAAAAGAGGATAATCCAGACGAGCAGTTTGGAATAATCTACGAGGTTGGACAACTTAATGAAATTCCCGTAGTTTTCGCATACAGACTAGAAATAGACCCAGCCTATATGAACGTATGCAACATTTGTGAAGAAAGGTTTAAATGTTTCTGTGAATAAGACGAAGGAAGGTACATTCTAATATAGAGTGATTAGGCTTGGACTTGACAAATTCATAGGCGTATGCTATTCTTAGAGTATGACTAAGGGTCTACTCGGTAGGTTGATATATGAGTATTACGAAGTTTATAGAGATACACGATTACAGCACCCTTAACAAATATATGGCAGCTTTCTCACTAAAACATATGGGACTGCTAATTATCGTGTCAAGGGCGGGACTTGGAAAATCATACCTAGTAGAACAGAATCTCGAAGTAGAGGCACCGTTGTTACTAAACTCACACGTAACCCCACTTCGATTCTACCAACTGTTATATGAAAGAACCCAAGAAGAAAAAGATTGTTTACTAATTATTGACGAAGCAGAAATGATGTTTCAAAACCCAAAATTAAAAACAATGCTGAAAATAACCTGCGATACACGCGATGAAAAGATAATTAAATACGATTCTACTTCTCCGTTGTTAGCAGGAGTTCCTAAAGAATTTTCCACAGAGGTAAAAACTGTTCTTTTACTTAACACATTAAACCCATCAGACGAGCACATAAAAGCCATAATGTCAAGAGGACATTTAGTTTATTTTAATCCTCCAGATGTAGAAATATTAAATTACTTAAAAGGGTGGGGAGAAGATAAGGAAGTTATAAAGTTTATTGGTGACTTTGCTTCACACTCAAAATCTCTCAACCTAAGAACTTATGTTAAAGCCGTAGAATCTAAGAAAGCTGGGTTAAATTGGGAACAAGAGGTAATAAACGAACTTGATCTAGATAATCGTTTTCTTGTTATAAGAAGTTTAATAAAAAATTACAAGACAGACAAAGAGCGAATAATTGGTTGGACTAAGATTACCAGAGAATCACGTGCTAACTACTTTCGTTGGAAAAAACTATACGACAACAAAAACAAGAGAGGTAATTAATGGGTTATAGAGGAAGAGGAAGAAAGATTAGGAACCACGCCAGAGAAGGTGTAGGAGATTCCTATTGGTATAAGAATGCGATTAACGATTTTATGAACGATATAAAGCATGAAAAGGCCTATTCTACTAGCTACGGACTTAAAGTTCATTGGGAGTCTCCAACACGGTTGGTGTATAACGGAAATCCCATTCTTGTAAAAGACGAAGCTGGGCAAATATTCATAACCAACAAAATTACACATCTTGGTGGAGTAAGTAATGATATTCCTAGAACATACTCCGACGCTATAGAAATGGTTTGGAGAGAATTAGTAACAAAAGGAATAGATTATAAGGTAGTAAATGGTTGGGCATCTCTGAACAATGAGGTTGTTGATCCACCACCAACTCACAAAACGGTTGGCGGATTGATCAGAAGTTTTGGTAAATATACAACTGACCAACTAAATGAAAAATATTGTTGGTGTGGAACACCTCCAGAATATATTATTGAAACACCATTAAATTTACTGTGGAGAGCTAAAAGACCTATTAGTTATCTAAAAAAGGTTGATGGTAATTTAACTATGGCAGCTAGGTATCACAACATATATAAGTGCGAAGACAAAGATACTTATATGTGTGATGTGTGTCCTGCTAAGTTTCAATGTCTTACACAAACTGAAACCTACAAAGGAGAAATCTTTTATATTAATGTCGATGCTTTTGTAGACTTAGAAATATTTAAGCTATACCCAGCAATGAAAAATAGCTTGCCATGTAGTGTACTGCAAAGTTTTTCTAAGTTGGGAGACTTATCCTTGACCGTTGCTGAAAGAGAAGCTACAGCAGAGGGAACTGATGAGTAAAGCAACAGCCGCACTTTGTGATAAGTGTCCTCTAAATACAGAAGATGACACTGCTCTAAAGAATATTTTTGTTCCTAGTGAAATACACGACAAGTCTAGCATTATTCTTTTAGTTGAAGCCCCTGGATACTACGAGGCTAAGGCTGGAATTCCATTGGTTGGACAGGCAGGTAATGACTTAATGGATGTAATTTATAACTTAGAGCTTAATCGTTCAGACTTCAACTTAGTAAACAGTGTAAGTTGTAGACCAACAGCCATGAAGAACGAAAGAGTTATAAATAGAACACCGACGGACAAAGAAATCTATTGTTGCAATCAAAGATTGCTAGGTGAAATAAATAATATAGCTCCAGTGTCAATTGTTGCGATGGGTAAAGTACCTTACATTGCTTTAGGAGGAAGTAAGGAAGCTAAAGTAAAAGACATAGCAGGAACTACTTTTGATTTACAAGGTAATTATAAAGTGTTTGTTACTTACCATCCGGCAGCTATAGGTTATAACAAAAAAACACAGCTTGGAGAAATGATAAAGAAAAATATCTATGACCAAATCTTAGCAGCAACTCTATTAAAACCAAAAGTAAAACAGTTTAGATTGCTATGAAAAAAGAGTTTAACGTTGGTGACAAGGTTTGTATGTTCCCTAACGAAATGTCAGCTGCTGGTAAAAAGGTAGGAGTAGGTGTAGTAATAGACACTAAGTCATACCGAGCCGATTACCCATACGAAGTAAGAGGTACTGGTTTTGTTTGGTCATCAGAAGAATTAAACCTTTGTTTAGGAAATTGTGATACTTGCAAAGCTAGATTTGTTTGTTGGACGAGCTAAATGAAAAAGAAAAAATCAGTAAAAGATATAAAAAAGCAAAAGAAAACAAGAACCAAACGAAGAAGAAAGAATCGGTTAGGTGGAAAACGATGACAGACGAAACCATTGCTGAGAAAACTAGAATACTTACGTGTCAACTGGAATACAAAAATACTAAGTATTCTAAACCTTGTTTAACATGTAATGATAGGTTCAAATGCCATACAATGGTTGCGAAAGAGTTTGTAATGACAGAAATGTACTCAGGGTGGAAAGATCATTATATTGTAGCAGAAACTAAAGAAGAAGCACAGAACTGGTTCGATAAATTAGGATTTGAGTTGTTTGAAGAATATGGTGAATATAATCGTTTGGGTGACGAGTACGGTGAAAATACAGAGTGGAAAGAAATAGATTATAGATAAAAGGAGGTAGACATGTTCAACAGAGGAGTAGAAAGTAGGGTAGGTAAGACAGCAGCCAAAATAGATAAGGTTTTGAGTGGATTCAACAAAATCGTATCTGACTTGGAAACAGCACAGGAAAAGTTCGCTGAAGCAGTAGATGAAGCAAATGTAGAAATTGCTAGGCTCAGCAATGTTGTTGCAGCGGCTGAAGATGGGATCAAAAGGACTGAAAAAGTCAAAAATAACATCAAAAAACTGGTAAGTTAAAGGAGCATATAATGGTAGTTCAAACAGAGTGGATACGTACGCCTAAAGAGTTGAGAGAGGATGGGTACAACGTATTGTTCTATAACATATCTGGTTTCATCAAAGTTTGTCTTATTAGGAAAGAAGGACAGAACTTGGCTCGCGGTATAGCTATCTGTTCTTATTTTGACAAATATGATAAACTTGAGGGTGCTAAACAGGCATTCAATAGAGCAGTAGCTGCGTTGGATACTGGTATTGGTAGTGAACCAATTAATACTTTCGGGAGAAAAGGTAAACTCAAAAAGCGACTTTCTTTAGCAAATGACTTTTTCTTTTGGAAGTCTGAACCTAATCCATACCTAAAAACTGCACACGAACAAGAGCTGGTTGAGAGACGGTTATGGCGAATAGAAAAGCGGTTGCAAGCAAAAAAGAAATAAGAAAGCCCACAGTTGGACAAACTCTTATAGTAATTGAAGGTAAGGCGGGTATACCTACCGGAGAACTGGCTCATTTTCGTGATTCTTACAAGCACAACGGTGTAACTCTCTGGGTTGTAGACGGTATAAAAAACGGAACTTCTTTCTTTTCTTGGAGATTTGTCATTTGTGAAAAACCTTGTGAAACTTGTAAAGAAAGATTTAGGTGTTGGACAGCATGAAAATAAAAAAGTATTTTACATTGAAGCTGTTCTGGACGTTCATTTTCATTTATGTAATACATAATGGTTGTGACTTTGTCTGGTTCACAGTGGGTAGATGGACAGATATACATGTAGCCATAGTAATTGCTGGTATAATTTTATGGTCGTTTGTAGCTGCTTTGGTATTGGAAAAATGGCATCATTAAAACTAACAACACCTTCTGGAAAATTGCTGTGGTGGCAAGTAGTGTTTGGTATCATTGGATTATGCTTATATTTTAAAGTTTGGAAATTTTGGGGAGTAAAAGAAAGAATAAACTTAACAATTTCTATGAGAAAATCTATAGGTATAATACATAAAGACGAAAAATTAACTAAGGCAAAAGCTGTCGGGTTTGGATACTTTGTAATCACAGGAAGAATATTTAATTTACTAAGGTATAGATAAAACGAAACCAATTGATGTAGTAATAATAACTGCGAGTTGTAAACAATGAGAAAGAGAACTAGAAAAACTAGAGTAACTCTTACAGAAGCGGAAAGAAAACAAAGAGATTTTCATAACACCGCATGGTTAGATGATCACTGGGGTATGCAAGGAACAGTGATGTTTTACCTTGGTAAGTATTGGGGGGTCAAAATAAAGGAAGATGGTGTATGTGTGCCTACCTTCTGGACAGAGGAAGCATGGGAGAAAAGAAAAACAGACATAGCTGAAGGTAAAAAGAAAAAGGAAAAAGAATCCACCCCCAAAAGAAGAAAAAAAGTAAAAACTACTAAGAAGGCAAAGAAGAATGCAAGTTAGTATAAGAGCATATGGGTGGTTTTGTATTGCTTGTGACTGCCCAAAACCTGTAGAGAAAGTAAGAGTAGTCAAGGCACCAAATAAAGAATTTATAGGTGTAATTTGTAATGATTGTTCTACAGAACTACACGATTGTTTCTTATATAAAAAGGGTGTAGAGTGCGATAGCTGTAAAGACAGATTCCATTGCTTCACAATGTCAGGAGCTACTGTACCTAAACCTTTGGAAAATGTTAAAAGCCATGAAATACAAAGTATTGCTCCTATAAAAACCGACAATAAAAGCATGGGGATTAAATCGTACACAGGACATTATCACTATAAATTAGACCAATCTTATTGTGCTTATCCATATAGAGACGACTGTAATCACAGTTGGATGAGAGCCAATTACAGTGGAACCTCTTATACACGGTGTGAATATATGGAATATGCTATTAAAGAAGAAAAGTGGTATTGTTTGTATGGAGAAACAGTAAGGGGCAACAGATAGGTGTGGTTATCAGAAGGTTAATCTGTTGTTTTAGGTGTAACAATATAGTCCCAAAAGCATCTTATTGTATACACTGTGGGGTTATGTTAATAAATAGACAAGAGAGGTTAGAAAATGGAAAACATGAGTAATAAATGTTACGAGTGTCAATATAGGAGAGACCTGCCAGGATCAGCACACTCAAAATGTGTTCATCCTAATCTTCCTAAAGTAGTGGCAGACAACCCTATGATGGAAATGTTTTCTATTTTAGGTGGAGTAGGTAGAACATTGGTTACTGGTGGTAAAGAGATAGATTTAAAAACAGCCTTACCAGCAGTTTCTGAGTTTCTAATGGATTCAGACGAGACCTCAATAAAAGTAAAGGGACACGAACATGGAATTAAAAATGGTTGGTTCATGTTCCCATATAACTTTGACCCAACGTGGTTATTAGAGTGTGATGGTTTTGAGGGGTGTGAATCTTGTGAACATAGATTTATTTGTGCAACCGAGTCTCCTAAAAAATGTTATAAACAGAAAGGTATTACACCTAATGATGCACATTAAAGATATTGGTTATGAGGATGGATGGAAAGAAAGACGTATATCACGTGAATCAGAAGAAGAAAGATTCATGAGGAAATGTAAAGAAATTTCCACCAACACAGAAAAGTGTGATAAATGTGAGTTTCGTTATAAGTGTTATACGCTAGAACATAAAGAAACAACTTTATTTGGTGAGGATTTAGGTGCTAAATATCAAAAAATACGTCACGTAAAGAAATAAGTTGGAGAAAAAAAATGAGAACTTTAATATCGGTGAACACGGTTGGTGGGAAAGAGCTTCTATCAAAGAGAAGTAAGCCAGTAAAGAAAGTAACTAAGGAAATAAGAAGCATAGTCGAAGACATGGTAAGAATCCGTGATGAAAGTCATGGAGAAGGTATAGCCGCTCCACAGGTAGGAGAATTGAAACGTATAATCGCATTGCGGTTAGGCTCGCGGGAAGTCATAGTAATAAATCCACGAATCGAAAGAAGGGATGCAGACACAGATGTAATTGAAGGTTGCTTAAGTGTTCCTTATTATTATTACACAGTAAGAAGACCTAATAGGTGTGCATTGATTGGAACTGACTTAGAGGGCAATGAAATAAGAATACAATGTTATAATTCATTTCGCGCATCATTAGCTTGTCATGAAGTAGACCACTTAGACGGTATAACAATAGATAGAATAGGAATACAAGCACACGAAAAAGAACAAAAAGAGGAATCAAAACTTGCTTGGGCAGAATAGTATGATTGATCGTACCGGTTATGGTTTAGAGGACTTAAACACAGAAAGGTTTGAGAAAAGTAAAAACCAACTTGATTTTTACTACCAAAAACTATCGTCTGGTGACAACTTTGTAGTTGTGGACAACGAAGGTGTAGACGTACCTAGTGGTACAGCTGGTAGTATACTATATTTTAAGGGGAACGAGAATTGGGTTTGTGAGGTTAGATTGAATGAAGCTTCTGGACGCAAAGAAAGAGGTTTATTTTCTTGGCGCCTAGCTAAGTGTACAAAAGATTGTAATGCTTGTAATGCAAAGTTCTGGTGCTGGACAAACTGATGAAATTAGAGAAGGCTGAAAAAGTATTCATAACAGGAAAAACAGAAGATTGGTGTGATTGTGAGTCTTGCCAAGCACTTTTTGAGGAAGAAGTAATAAATAGACAAGCTATTGTAGCACACAGTAGAAAGTCTTTCATACTTAAGTTGTTGTCTGGTCGTAGTGTACATATTAATTCCGTAACATATATACAGTGCAAAACACAACCCTGCGACAAGTGTGAATTTAGGTATAAATGCTGGACTAGTTAAAAGGAAGTTCAGGCATAAAAATAGCTCGGTGAAAGCCGAGCTATTGTTTTATCTATGGCGATGAGTCTCAAAGTCTCACCCATTCCCAAAAATGCATGTGACAACAGTGGGTCTAAGCCTAGTGAGTTGCAAGGGTAATAGGATTCGAACCTATAATCTTCTCGGTCAAAGCGAGATGCATTAGCCAGTTATGCTATACCCTTATTTGGTTTTCTTCTCATATCTACACCACAGCGGAATAATTAAATATCTAAAAAGTACAACTCCCAAGTATTGTCTTGTATTTCTACCCAACTGAAACTATCTTCAAAGTCACCACTATCTGCCAGTAACCCATCAAATTCAGTAGGACAGTGCGAGTGATTAACACATATTTTACTATTATGTTTTTTTGCATATTCTCTTGCTCTAAGGTGCATTATACCTACGTTCGTACTCCAATCACCTACATAATCATGTTTCTTATCAGAAAGTGTTTTTCCTTTGAACGGTCTGTTAGTATGAAGATTGTATAGGAATACTAAAGAGTTAGGAAAACGATCAGCCCACCAGAACAGGAAGTTTCCTATGACTTTATAGAATCCTCCCCATATAAGGTCAAACTCCCATCCATGTCTGAACATCAGATTTCCATCATCATATTTCTTACACAGTTGTGTTCCTGGTAAATATTCTTGTTTTGCGTTAGAATCATGATTTACGGCAACCCACACAGTTGTTAAACCAAGTAAGTTTCTTTGTTTACATGTTTCTTTCAACCGCAACCAAGTCTTAGATTTAAGTATGTTCTTCCACTTAGCCTTCCAAGGGTCTCCTATATCTCCGTTTAGTACGAGAACATCCGGTTTCTTCTGGTCTACTTTATCTAAGAACTTTGAGATTGGTATGAATCTTTCATCTTTATCGTCTATATGAAAGTCACCACAAACAAGATAGTATTTATTCACTCTCTCACCTCTTTCCTACTATTATAAACTCCTGTAAATCTCTTGGAGACACATACCACATCCCAATTTTGTAATCAGCATAATCAACTTCTTTCTTCTGTAAATAAAATTTTACATTATCATCAGTCCTATACTCTATATAATATGCACGATTACTATCAATTCTCCAACGCTGATCAACTGGTATATGTAAAGCATTTTTAATTATTTGATTATTAGATATCTCTACATAATCACCACGCCCACCATGAACTATTCTTTTAAACCCAATTGTTACCTGTACATCGGTGTTTGTGGTTAACCAAAAGTTGCCACCGTTATGTGCATAGTTGTTCATTGCTTTCCTACTAAAGTCTTATTACTTCACTAACACCATGTCCACAACAGGCACTCGCTATTCCTTTCAGAGTACCAAGACAGGCATCTTGTCCTTTGTAAGGAAATCTATTACACTTCTTACACGGTCTTGAATCATCATAAAGTTGATGGGTATCCTCATACAACCACTTATCACCTTCATACACAATAACCCATCCTCTAGAGTATGATCGTATCATTATTCCTCTCCTAAACGCTTATTCCAAAGTCTAATTGCCTCATATTTATTATCATCACTTACGCACGGTGTAACATCACACACATCGCTTCTACATTCAACATAGAAAGTTGCAAATCCTTCATATCCACTACCAGCCCATACAGTAGGTAATTCTCCACAGAACGGACATGGTTTCAAGTCATCCATTACCTTTCCTCCCCTAATTGCTTAATCAGTGCTTGCCAACCCTCGCTTCGTTTATGCCCCTCAATAAGACCATCAGCTATTATTTTGTTGTTTACCTTGACAATATATTTATAGTTCGAAATTTCAGCTAGCTCACTAATATTCCACATGTGAATTATTAACATATCTACTTCCCACCATTATCCACCGTTAACTTCCAACCTTCTTCTTTCATATCTTTTACTACGGTTTTCTCCATATTTACAAACCAGTTGCTTAGGTGGTTGCTTTCATGCTTTTGCTTCTTCGCTATCACTCCCAACATGCGTGAGCCATCAGGTCGTTTGAGGGCTAGGATGGCACTGATATCACCATCTCTTGAACATTCCACAAGTATACATGTGCGGTTGTAATTCGGACTTCTAGGGTTTTCTCTGTCAGTCTTAAATGTCCTACTCCCACACTTTAAACAGAGAACATCCCTTATCGCCTCCTTTACTTCTTCATATTCGCTCATCTTTCACCACCTTATAAATTGTATCTGCGAGGGTATCAAAATAGTTTTTATCACCATAAATAAAAACACCTTCACACAGATTAAAAACTTTTAACCTTTGACTGACAGTAAGCTTAGGCCACATCCACTCAAACAGTATATTCATATCTTGAGGTGGGAGTTGCATCAAAACCTCACCGTCAGGAGTGTTGTACGATATTACCTTGCACGGTCCCATATGAGAACTCCATTCCCACCCCGCCCACTCGCATAGCTCTTGCCATTGCCCATCTTCCATCAGATACCTCCTGTTATGAAATTGCACCCCTAAACCAATAGAGGTGCAATCGTCTACCTATCATTCTTGATATAATGCCTTACGACACATATTGTTGTTATAAATATTACAACTGACACCACAAGTATACTAGCTAATACTACCATTCGTCTCCTCTGTTGTTACCGCTAAAGCTTCAACACCGTATAGTGCAACTAGCTTTATCTTTTCATCCGAAAGTTTACCAGTACCTTTTTTAAATCCCCATTTAGCTCTTAACCTCCCATTTTTCTTAATTTCTTCTTTAATATACCTTAATTCTGTTAAGACAAGCTTCCCTGCCCAACCAGGAATTAATAATCTTTTAGCATAAAACTCAGTAAGATGTTTGTCTTTACCTTTACTCACAGCAGACCAACTCCCCTATATAGTTTGGAGGATTGTTTCGATTATTACGTCTATCAACAGCTCGTTGTTGCGGAGTTTTGGCTGGTGGAGGTGGATGCTTTTTAATATGACACTCTGGACACAAAACTTGTATATTATCTCTGTCATCATGACCACCATCCTCAAGGTGAACTATATGATGACATTGCAATTCCTCAACCTCACTACACTCTTCACACTTACCAACCTCTGAACGTATCTCTTGTAGTTTTTTACTCCTCTCAATACCAGCTAATTCTAATATAACACGTTCACGATTAGTAAGTAGCTCTTTTGGGCCAAATCTATTCATCCTCTACTTCCTTTACAAGTTGGTTCCAATCTTCTTCTCTCAGCGATAACTCTTGAGTACGACAATCTCTAAACAAGCTATACTCGTTTCCTGACATACACGGGTACAAAGCGTTAACTACTTTTTTAAGTTGCGCTTTGGCTACAACATCAAACAGTCCTATAGCGTCTACTTCCCAATGTGGGTTCTTGTCTAATGCCTCAGTCCACACTTTTTCTGTCTCTTCCTTAGTTAATAAATAAGATACTTCTTTATCCATTTTACCATCCTATTCGATTTTCGTTCTTCAAACATATAACAGTCACCGAACGAGTTTTGATTCATACAGGAATAAATACACCTACCACAATCTTTCATCAAATACTCTCCCATTTATCATCAAGCCACCGCTTACCAAACTTTTCTTCCATTACAAACGCTAACCAAAGTTTCTCACCTGAATCGAATACATTTGTTGGAACACAAACATAAGCCTCATCACAGTACTGCTCATTCATCCACGCAACGAAACACAAGAAAGCTGCTTCGATGTAGAAGGAAGAATACACTATCTCATCCTGTAATGCATAATATTGTCCAATAATTTCCTGTAGTTGGTCTTGCCGTGGAAGCCAAATATGGTACGCATCGTCCGGTATTACTTGTGCAAAACAACTTCCATTAACTATAGTTTTACAACTGCACACTGGACAACCTGTATAATCAAGGTTTGTTACTTCAAGGCATTTCGTGCATCCGTGGAAATTTCTACTCTCGATTACATACTTCTCTTGTACCTCAGCACAGTTGCACATCTTAATATAAGTTTTTGAATTATCCATTACTTATCTCCATTCTACTTTTACACCAAAAACCTTAGACATTAACCAGTATCTAACCCTGTTTCTTTTACTCCTTTCTATGTGATAACAAAACTTTAAAGTACCAAAATTATCACCAAAAGAAACTTCAATATTGTGATTTTCTAAATTAACCGACAGTGATCCCCAGTGATCATCTTGCTCACAAATATTTTCTACTTGTGTGAAGCACCTAAACCTATCTATACACGTATCACACTTGTTCTTTTTTTTTCTCCAAGGCTTTCTCATAATCCCGCTTCTTTAACTTTGCGAACTGCTTCCTCTTCTGTTAGTTTTCCTTTCTCAACATCTCGAATCAAAGGATAGAGAACCCAGTGAATATCGACACACACAGCTAATAAGTCGTTTATCTCGTCATACAACTCCTTAATGTTAGTAGACTCAGGTCGATCTGGATGCCAATTAAAGTAACCAAACCGTCTAGCTTTGCCAAGAGCTTTGAACACTTCCCCTACTTCTTCCAATAACTTGTCCTGAAGTCCACCTATATTCTTATAATCTTTATGACTCATAATCTACTCCATTTCTTTTGCGGAAGGTGAGAGATTCGAACTCCCAAGGCTTTTATACCTGCTGTTTTCAAGACAGTTTACTTCACCAATAGCAGACCTTCCATCTTAACTCGTCCAACAGACAAATCTTGCAATACAATCTTCACAATCAGGACACGGTAGTTTATCTATCTTTTCATGAAAATGCCTTAGCACTTCATACTTTATACCATTCTTCACTTCTTCATGAGTTTCGTAACAATTGTTACAATCCCAGCATTCGTGTATCCAAGAGTCATAATCAACTATATCCCAAGAATTTAATTCGTTGTGTCTGTCTTTAGAAGTATAAACCCAACCCCAACACACCCAAACTGAACCACAATAGTCGCATGTTCTTAAATTATTCATAATATAACATATCCAAGCTGTCAGTCCAGCACGGAAACTTATATTTACATTCGTCACAATTATAAGGTACTATTTCCCACGGATACATCCACACACTAAAGAAGAATGATGGATTGCTGGTTGTAATACTTACCAAATACAATTCACCTCTTGGTGCTTTAGTTTCAGCTGTTACGATTCTTACATCAAACTCTCTACTTGTAAATGTACCCTGCCAAGTCTCGTCCAAATGAACTCCATTTGGTAAACAGACCTTGTCGTCAACTTCAAACTTCATTTTGAGCCCCCAGTAGGAATCGAACCCACAACCTATCGCTTACAAGGCGATTGCTCTTCCAGTTGAGCTATGGAGGCGTAGTTTACTTTCCTCTTATAGCAAGTATGAACAAAACTAACCACGCTGTTGCGTTTATGCATGTTGCCACTATTGATGCCACCAATCCCATACTACCAAATACACCAGCCAAACAAAACAAGCACAATGCTGTCATACCTGAACTAAACTTACTTACATAAATACCCTGCAAAGCCATTTTAATTTGTGGGATTAGCATAAATCCCAAAGACATTATCAAGACAGTAGTTACATAGTCCTGCCAAATCATCACTTACCCTTCTTTTTCTTATTCCTTTTAGTAACGGCGTTTTTATACATTTCTCCTAAACCACCACCGTGCCTAGGTATATTCTCTTTTTTAGTTTTTTGTTTCCTGTCTCTTCTTTGCCACTTGTATTCGCTTGACATTATGTTATCTCGTTTATAGATTCTATATTCGCTATGGTTATACCATTTATAGTGTCTGCGTGAACTAGTTGTATACCGTTCCTATAATGGTCAGCTAACGGATTACCAACATCACCACCAGCCCAAGGATATGGTAGAAAGCAAGGTACTGGTGATTGATCATATGTTACCTCTAACGCAAACTTGGCTTTAGCAAGTACCGAAACAGAAGTACTCCATGCTACTGGTGGTTCCTGCCTTTGTGGATCACTATAAGTACTAACTTGAGATGTGAATCCAAACCCAAGAGTTGTGAACCCAGACGTGTCAACCCAATCTGCTGCATATTGATTTCCAGTAAGCCTGTACCACTTATTTGTTGTTATTTCGTCTAAATGACAGGCTCCTATACTTAGTAGATGATCATCACCTACAAACTGCATTGCGTTTCCGAAATTAAAAGAACCATCCAACCAACTTGGTAAGAATATACCCAAGTCACACTCATATACCCCTAAGTAAAGATTTGGTAATGGTAAGGTTAACGTTTCAAAATTAAAAAGAAACCTAACATTTGTAATTGTAACTGAGCCTATAGTGCTTGTGTCAAAGCAGCAAACACTCCTTCTAACTCCAGTATACATCCCTGTTCTTTTAACTCCACCATATGTTGTGGCTCCTACCTCAACATAAGATTCCTCGTATTCATTAGTTGACCAAGTGTTGTGGTCAAACGATGTCCAAATATCGTAAGAATCTGTCATGTTCCCTGAACCACACTTTGCTGGATCATCTCCTGATACTGGATAATTCCAACTACCCGCTGTAAATATTCCCATATTGTTCTCCTATGTTATATCCGTATCAGTCCAATCACCAGGTGTAAACGCCGCAGAAACACCATCAGCCTCATAACTCTCATTACTATCACCAAAATCTCTACAAAAAGTTCCATCAGGTATCCAAAGAAGGTGGTCTTTATCTGCTGTTAATGATGGGTGACCAATTTCTATAGAGCAATCTCCAGTAAATATCGGGGTTATCGGTACTTGTGTTTCTTTATAAAATCCTTCTCCTTGTACCCCTTCCCACAACTCAATATCGTTTAAACTTGCTCCGCTCACAAGTTTTATCGGACGATCATACACAAATCTAAGGTGTGTATTTATAGCTGGTGCTGTGGTTACACCACGACCAACAGTCCAACTTGTAAGATGCGGAGGATCAAAATATACGTCACGATGGTACATTTGAACCTCTCCAAATGTTACATAGGGTTCAAATCTAATCCATTTTCCACTACTAGTCCACGGATCACCATAAGCTGGATACTCTATTACTTCTCTTATTCCTAAAACTAAATAAATGGTCTCTGTGTAAGATTGGCTATTAAAGATTGAAAGACCAGCAGAGTTTACGTTAAAAGTAACGTGGTTGTCGTCCACATAAGAGTCTAAGTCTATATAAGTATCACAGATTAACGTTGCGTTCTGGTTTATTGTCTTAAAGTCTGCCTCACTATGATTAATCCCAGTAACAGTGTATAATCCTAAACTACAACCAGAGAGCCAAGAATAAGCACTATCTTTTTCACCATATACTTCCACTGCTAAACTTTGCAGTTCGTTAACACCATATCTTTCTGGATAACAAGAACCGTATCCGTATCTGTCAACTCCCCAAATAGTATGGTAACAACGAGAATACTTACTATCAGCCTCAGTAGATAATTCAACCGCTCCAGCGTAATGATAAAAAGATTGATAAGAGTCATGCCAATCTCCGCCCCAAGTGAACCAATAATAACCCCACTCGGTCTCTTCCCAGTTTCCATCTGCTTGAACTAGTTGTAATAGCGTCAATGGTGATGGGTGTGGGGAAAGAGACGTATCAAAAGCAGTCTCCGCACTAAGCACAATATTACTAGGAGAAGCATTACTTCCGGCCCATCTTTCTGTCCACATTAATGTTCACCTCCAGACTCTGTCCAACAACGAAATCTTTCTTCACACTTTTTACATCTTATTTGGTTACACCCAATACCTTTGCTTCTAACAAAGTCATAATACTCGTCACACGCACCACGTTCCCTACACATTTCCCTTCTCCATTTGTTCAAAGGAATCCAATCACACCAAGCAGTATCATAATACGTACATTTTCGTTGTATACAAAAATTATCTCTCTTTTGTTCGTCATTCATGTCGGAGCAAAAGGATTTGAACCTTTGACTTCTGCGCCCCAAACGCAGTGCTCTACCAAACTGAGCTATACTCCGTCGTACCAATTAAGTTGTTTAGCAGTTCTCCTTCTGTGACAATTAGCACACAGAACTCTACACTTATTTAGTTCCCTGCTTATCTTACCCCAAGAATAATTATTTTTTACCATATTGGAAACAGTATCAAATTTATCTATGCTTGCTCTGTGGTCAAAATCTAAGACTACAAAATCACTCTCACCACAATCCTCACATGGGTGAGTTAAACAATACTCTCTTAGTTTTAGATATTTTGTAAGTCTCCTAATCTTAGCGTTTTTATTTTTTGCTTTTTTAATTTTTTCTTTATTTTTATGATAGTAATTTCTATCATACACTTGTTTGCATGATCTACAGTATGGACTATGTTTTAATCTATTGTTTTTACCGCACTTGTAACATTCCATTTAATCAGTCCAACATCTAAATCTTTCTTTACATTTTTCGCATTTCATTCTGAAGCAAACAGCTTTTGCTGCTGGTGGTAAGTCTCTTACAGTGTCAAGTAAAGTCTTCACTAAAACAATACAGACAATAATAAATAGTAAATCCATCTGCTGTTATTTACTTATTGATTTTTTTCTACATAATCTTGATAACTGTCGTCCAACTCAATAGCTGTTTTTGCAGCAACAATTAGGGACGCAGCAAGCACTAGTGCTTCCTCAATTGTCAAATCAAAGCTTCCTTCTCTAACATATCCATGAGTAGCTCTATTCAAATCAATAGGATTTTCATACAGCATTACTCTAGTTCCTTCTAGAATCACTAAAACATCAGGGCCTTCCCCCCAAGTACATTCAGCTCTCATTATATGCTCTCACTTTTCTGACCCACTCTAACCATAAGCTGTCTTCTTTTTTCTCAGCAGTGTTTCTTATGGTCATTATTTCTTCTCGTATGCTCTTTCCTAAGTCCCAACACTTTTCACAACAAAAGTTTGGGTAATCACACGTAAATCTTGGGTTATCTAGGTTACAATCATAGTCAAAAAGTACAGCACAAAACGTACAAACATCAACCTTACCACACATGACACACTCTTTAACGCTTACTCCTGTGTTGTTGCTGCGTCCACAAACATCACACACAGTTTCTGTTATTGTTATACTCTCTACTTTTTCTGTTCTCATTTTAGTTACTCTATGTTATCAACTAAACCCATAAATAAAGCTTGATCCGCACTCAAAAAATTAGGATGGTCTGTTTTCATTAAATTATACCAATAGTCAGCCTTGTGATATTGTTCCTCGTCTGAAGTATTTTTTTCTGCATACACCTGAGCCGATTGAGTTGTTAACCCTTTCATGTACTCCATATATTCTTCGCTCCCCTTCATGTCTGTCTCCTGTGCAGAACGCATACCGTGAACCATTAACCAAGAATGTTCACTAACTACTCTTTCATCGCACGTTTGAAGAATATCTAACATCATACTCATTGCGTGTCCATATACTTTACCAACCACTCTAACACCTTTTGATTGAGCATATCTAATAGAAGCTACTATACCCAAGCCTGACTCCACATCTCCGCCAGGAGAATTCATTACTATAGTAATGTCATTACATGCAACATCTACTTTGTTCGCTAATAGTAGAATATCTTGTGTTGCTATGGTTGCCATTACTGAGTCTACGTGTCCGGTTAGTACTATTATTCCTTGGTCACGAAGAAGTTTTCTCTCTTTGTCTTTTTCCTCAAATATCATTTACGATCTCCTACAAATTAATACTAAACACACCACCCACAACAACCAAATGAGACTTTCTCTGCTACTTTCTCAGCAATTTCATTATATTCGTTTATAGTTATACCATATTTGGTTAACACATCTTCGCTAGTTGGTTTAATGTCTGCCCGCATGTCACCACAAGCATAATCTTCAGCAAGATGAGGAGCGTGATCATACTGGTCTACAAAGTCATCCATGTCTGCATTAATGTTATTTATACTAAATTTACGCAATGCACAAAGAGCACTATAACTTTCTATCTTCAATTTCATCTTGATCTCCTATTCAGTATAACATTCAAACCTTACTTTACAATTATTACATTCTGACATATCGAATTTTTTATTGTTTGTACACCAAATCCACGCACCGACGTTGTTCTTACATTTTGGACATGTGGTACAATACTTATCTACCCAAAACACATCTAAATAATCTTCATACGACAAAGGAAAACCACACTTTGGACAAGTTGCAAAAGCATATTTTTCCAACTTTTCCCTATCCATGTAGTGCTAGGGGGAGTCGAACCCACCGTTAGTAGGTTGAAAGCCTACTGTCATAACCGTTAGACCATAGCACCTAGTTGTGGTAGCGGTAGGACTCGAACCCACGTAGCCCGTCGGGCGTCTGATCTACAGTCAGATGCAATTGCCACTCTGCCACACTACCTTTTTGTACCAACGGATGGACTCGAACCATCACTAATCCAATTTTAAGTCGGACGCCTCTGCCAATTGGGCTACGCTGGCTTATGTTGGTGTCAGTGGAAGGAGTCGAACCTTCAACATTTCGGGTTTGAGCCGAACACCTCTACCAATTGGGTTACACTGACTCGTCTAATTCATCATCATCTTCCGACATAATGCAATGCCCTGGACAATCTTCGGGGTTTTTCCCCATCCACTTTTCCACTGCTAGTATTCTATCTTCTCCAAAAACGGTAAAGTTATATAATCCTGCAATCATAAGGAGATTTCCTAATCCTTTACCTTCTCCTCGTCTTTCTTCGTCTACTAATTCAAATAAGAGGTCTTCTGGAATTACTAACATATTACCACTTAACGCACCTCTCAACCACAACACCTCTGCCTTATCAGTCAAATAAAGATCACTATTGTCGTAATCTTTTTCTATATATCTTTCGTCAATTGGTAACTCTCCTTCTTTATAAAACGTTTGATCGCTATATATCTGCTTCCTCAGTTCGTCAAGAAAATCATCCATTGAAAACCTCCTAAATTTATGCACACCCATAAGGATTCGAACCCCAAGTTGGTGGGCTGGAGCCACCCGTGTTACCGTTACACTATGGATGCATATTTATGTTTTATTTCTCCACTCATCATCAAAATAATCCATCAATTCGGAAATTGTTGCTGTACTAACATCACTCAACGAGGTAGGTAAATTATTGGCGGTCATAATTTTAACCCACTTGTCGTGCCCTTTTTGTGCTGCTGCTTTTGTATCATACATTTCAACTATTACCCAATCACCATCACTATACCTTGGATGTTTTACTCCAGTTTCGTAAGGTTGTCTAGAGTCTGTTACTTTACACGTGTCTACTACTAAGTCTCCATCTTTGTAATTGTCCACCACTCTTTGCTCATAAGTACCCACCATATCAAAATAGTCAAACATCCTTCCCTCCCAAATTTATTTCCGCGCCGTGTAGGGGTATCGATCCCCTGCTCCCACCTTGACAGGATGGCGTTCTACCTTTAAACTAACACGACTTTCTTAGAATAAACGTTTCACCTAGCTACTGCGTTTACTCTCATTCTTACAAATTATACTTCTCCAAAAATTCAATAAGCTTTGGTACATCTTCGTCTCTTAAAATAAAGTCTCCTACTTGTCCATCACGCCCGCGCAGTGCACTCCAAGCTTGTTTTATCCTCCACTTTAAGTCTGCCTTACCAGCTAAATACATATTAAAATAAATGTGTGACCTTTCTCTACCGTCTCGTTCTTTACCATCGTATATCTCTACTTCTACATCCATTGAATGTTCTTGTGCCATACAATCACAAGGGAACCTCACAACGTCATAATCATTACTACAGTAAATTTGTTCCATCTTTCTCCTTTATGTATTTCTTTAACAAATCAAGTTACAGCGTACTCCACAAGAATGCGTATTTCATCGGTTGTAAACTCACAACCTAGTGTACAAGTGTTATCTTCATTCTCTATTATTTCATTTATTTCCACTGTAACTACTCCTTTTACTTAATATGACTAAACATAATCCCACGATTTAGTCCAACACTCAAATCTTTCTTTACAAAAGTTACATTTCCTATCGTCTACTAACCTTCTTCTACACTGCCTAAAGTAAGCATCATTACCAAAAATTTGTGCTTTCATTTCTTCCCACATTTCTAATGTGAGTGCATCATCTGTTGGGCCTAGCTTTTCCCCATACACCTTTTCAAAGATTTCTTTGGTTACTACTTCTCTATCCATTCATCAATCCTTGAGGTAGTGGAGAGAATCGAACTCCCTTGCCTTGGGTTGCAACCAAGTACCTAGCCAGTCGGACACACTACCTAATCCCACAAATGTTGGTAATACTTACCAAACAGCTCTACTCCGGTTTGAATTCTAAGTTCAACAGCTTTTAAACCTTCACTATCTACGTCTATGCCTGTAGACACTAATCTATTCCCTTCTGTTACCATATCACCAACAACTGTGTAAAACTCATCCTCCCAATCTCTATCTCTGATGTGGTTGAAGCACCAAATCATTTCATTCAAGGCTTCTATCCAACCTTCAAAAGTTCCAAAATCGCTAGGATACCCATGTGTTGTATCTCTTAACTGCTCCAACATAGGAACTATTATTTCAGCCAAAGTAGCGTCCATGCTCCATGTGTCTTCTGGACTCAGCTCTACTACTATGTCTCTTACACCACCTTCGTCTGGATACTCTCCCATTTCTACTTTCATTTTATTTTCCACCTATCATTTCAGGATTTTCACAAACATTACCGATTATTGTGATAGCAAACCCAGCTCTAATACTGTCAGAAACCCACGCTAGGTTAAATCCACAACTTTCATCCCACCATTTGACAACGTGTTCATACTTATAACCTTCTCTTTGTAATATGTCACCGTTGTATATTTCTACTCCATTTCTATCTTTAAGACCGGTGTACTCTCCAACTGTTTCAGGGTCTACGGGAACAGCACCCTTATAATGGTCATAAATGTACGTTACAGGGCCTTCTTCTTCTGATGTTGTAAAATATCCACCATATACCCACTTACCTGTTTTTAGGCACTTACCCCTGAATTTAATTTCTTTCATATCTATCCTTTGTGGACTCGGTACGACTCGAACGTACAACTTACTGCTTATGAGGCAGTTGCTCTAACCCTTGAACTACGAGTCCTTAATTTCTGAAACATTAAGTAATTCTATTCCGACTATACCACCGTCTTCATCAATATCTATTATAATGTCTTCAGTTATCTCTGTAGTCCTAGCTATTTCTTTGTCCGATACATAGACATAAGCCGCTTCTGCTAATTTATCATATACTATTTTCATTCTTTTGTCCAACATTTGAATCTAAGTTCACATTTACTACATTTGGTTTCATCTCGTTCTTTGTATTTACTACAATAAAAAGGACAACGAGACTGATTAGTGGAATAAATGTTTTTATCTAGCTCATAACAATACCCCAACCAGCGTGATATATACGACGAAATTTTTCTAGGTGCTGGGTCTAGTTTTCTACAATCACCACATTGATTCCATATTTTTTCAACCATGTAGACGTAGAGAGACTCGAACTCCCAACTCCCAGTTTAAAAGACTGGTACTCTACCCAGTTGAGTTATACGTCCTTAATTTCTTTATTTAGTCCAGCATTTGAATCTTTTTATACAAGTATCGCAACCATTAAGATTACTGTCAAGAATTGTACGACAAATACTTATAAAGCGGTCATCCATTTCTGCTTTTTGTTTATAATACAAAGCTAAATACTGAAGTTTTTCTTCTTTAGTCATTTTGTTCCTCGTACTAGCGGGAAGAGTCGAACTTCCAACACCTTGCTTCTAAGGCAAGTGCCTCTACCAATTGGGCTACGCTAGCTCGCTTCTTACCTTCATTAAAATTCTACCTAGTTTATTCTTTCCTTTTCCTTTACGCCTTACACGTTTTTCTCCAATGTATACGTAGCGAGGTGGAGGAGATACACCCCAAAACGTGTCTTTCCACCAGTTCCCTTCGTATAACCTTGCGTTACCTGTTTCCAGTAACCTTTCCTTTAAATAGGAATGATTAGTAAACTTTTGAGTAACTAAATCAGACATAACCAATAACTTAATTTCTTCCCAATCTGATCTTAACAAAACAGTTTTACCAACCTTCTTTGCTTTAGAAGCAGACTCGCAATTAAGTATCTTTTCTCTTTCTTCCAAATCCAAAGTTTTGGCTGCTTGGTATGCATGTTCTACTGATGGATAGTTTACTCCATCTAACGTAACAACTGTTGACCAAAAATTAGATAAAAATCTATGTTTTCCTACAAACTCTGTGATATCTTCCATTTATAAAGTCTCTCCATTAACTAGTGGTAAATACTTGGCTGCATCTTCAATGTCTACTACTGGTCTGAGTAACACGTCAATTGTATAAGAATCAAACTTGAGTGAGTAACCTCTTACACATTTTTTATCGTGCCACATAACTCTGTGTATTTTAGCATCTACTTTAACTGGGTTATTATTTTTATCATATATACTATATACAGCTTGCATAATTCTCCTTTCTTTCTGCATCCTCGGAGAGACTCGAACTCTCAGCCTTTGGTTTCGAAGACCACTGCTCTAAATCCATTGAGCTACGAGGATTCCTATGTCTATTTTCTACGTACTTGTTTACTGCTATGTGGTTTTTGTGAACCTTTACCGTGACTGTAGGAACGTCCAGCTTTATTCTTTCTTGCCATCCAAGCACTACGAGAACGAACTTCGCTTCCATTTTTACAGTAAGGACAACCACATTTCGTGTTGAACATGTGTCACCTCCTAGTGCGCCATCATGTTCCACCTCCTAAAAATTTAATATCCACTTTACCTTCTCCTAAAGAACCAATATAGGAACCCTAGTAGTGAGAGTAGTAAAGCACCAATTCCAATTACTTTTTTCATTTTACATATCTTCAACTTGTTCTACTCTCCATGAGTTACCACACTCAGGACAGATAACTTGGTCAGACGCTAACAATAATAAAGCACACTGGTGAAGACAATCATGATGATTATAGTCCTCAATACAATCATGAAATTCACCGCACCGACATTTTTCTTCCATCTTAACTCCCCCATCGACTTTGAGACTCCACCAAAATTCTTCCTTCTATGATAAAATCTTCCAAGTCATTTTCCACTAACCATTCCTTAATCCGAAGCATTCTTTGTTTTCTGTCAGTTTCTTCAACAAGAATAGCATCCCCCGAATCAACGTGTTTCTTTCCAAGTGCCAAGAACTCGTCCCTAACTGTGCTTAAATAGTTAAAGTTCATCTCACACCACTTAGCTTTCTCCCCTTTGTCCCATCTCTCTTTTATTCTCTCGATATTCCAATCAAGTGGTGGTAAAAGAATGACAAACTTCTTTGGTTGTGGAGTATTTGATTTCTTATAAAGGTCTTTTGTCATCTTTACGATATTCTTATACTCTTTCTTTGATAACCAACCTAACTTTTCAAACGCTGACATATAAACAAGGTCATCAAAGCAACATCTGTCTCCAATAACGACAGAACTATCCGATTGAGTTTGAACGTATGCTAGATTTTCTCTATGTTCAACGCAATGAAGACCCATTCTCCATACCTGCCTAGTTACTTCATCATCTATGCTTTCCATATGAGCAATTTGCTCATTTACTTTGTGTGGGTCATATGCTTTCAAATCCTCAATTAGTGTAGACTTCCCAACACCATGAGGGCCACACAAATACAAAACCCTGTTGTTATCTTCAGTATTAAATATGTACGGGTCTGGTGGAAACATTACCGGTGTCATATGAACTTCCTCACTTTGTTAAAGTTTATTTGCACTTTCTTGTTTCGGCTTGTATCCTCCCTGATACTCACCTTAATAGTTGGTGTTAAGTAATTCGCAACTATTTCTGCACTTAAGTTATTACCGTTTTTCAAATTTAAATCTTTGAGATTTATAACCAGTGCTTCATCGCTAGTAAAACATTCGTAACGATGAGTACAATCGCTACAAACTTCTTCAGCATTTTTAGCTCCATGACAGTAAAATTCTTTTCTCCAGTTGTCAGTACGACTAGTGTCTTTTACGAGGATTGTTTTCAATTTCTCCCTTCCTTTCATGACAATCTAATATTGTACCTGTATAACATGTAAAACGATTAGGACACACTTCACAACTTTCTATTCTAAGTAAACTTTCAGAAGGATAAGTTAGAGTAGTGCGATATGAGTTTAAAGGATAAACATAATAATTGTTATAATTTTTTTCTCCGATTATAAGCCCCATATCCCCAGCGTGTGAGCTTTGATACCCATGTGTATCTATAATCATTACTACATCATTCTTTTTTAATTCCATCTCTACGCGCCCCTGGAGGGACTCGAACCCCCGACGGTCTGCTTAGAAGGCAGATGCTCTGAATCCAACTGAGCTACAGGAGCACAATGCAGACTAAGTGGGCAGAAAAGTTAACTTAGCAGTTACCCTTTCCTCCACCTTTTCTAGGCCCAATTCCAGGGCCGCTTCTGTTTCCTCCTCCTCTTCCTCTTCCATCTCTCGGACCTCTTGAACCTTTCGTAGGCCCTGTTCCATCTCTTCCTGGCATCTTAGTTCCTCCTGTAAAAAATAGATAATGGATAATTCCAATATCTTTCAACACAAATTAATCTACACTTGGTTATTACTGTCTACTAACATTTGTATACAATATCTACATAAAACTAAGACAGGTAATTTATCATTTGTATAATTATAATATTTTATCGCGTGTACATAACACACGTCTTTTCCGCACACCATGCAAATTTCTTTCCCTTCAAACTGATCATCCTCACAATCATCACAAATCACTTTTTCTTTTGTAATAAACTTCTTCATTAAACCCCTGATGTTATGCACTTAAACCTGTGTTCGCAAAAACCGCATTTAGGATATGTACCAGCTGGTTGTTTGTATCTTTCTCTATGAATAACACACAAGATTCGCATCTTATTACGACAATTAGTACAATGCACTAATACTGCGTAACCGCTGGTATCTCTACAAAACCTATTTCTAGTAATTATGTTGCAATTTAAACATTGAAACAACGCACTATCATACGACCAATTAAATTCGTTATATTTCATTTAAACTTTTGCGGAAGCAACAGGATTCGAACCTGTGAGGCTTTTACACCTAGTTAGTTAGCAACCAACCTCCTTAAACCACTCGGACATACTTCCAATGTGGAGCAGGAGAGATTTGAACTCTCTTTTCCAGTGTGCAAGACTGGTGTTTTCCCAAGTAAACTACAACCCCTAATTACACCTTTAACAAACTAAAAAACGGTATTATAATAGCGTTTGGTAAAGCTGCCTTCATATTATTTACTCCTGCTGGATTCATACTGTGCAAAAATATTGCTGGTGGTTGTTTGTTAGGATGTCGTTCCAACCACTTTGCTACTTCGTAACCTGACTTTTCATCTGATGGACAAAACGCTTCACCACCAAGGTCATGATCTAACCATAAACTGTCCCACACTCCCTCGGTAAGTTTAAGGATACAATCATCCACCGTTTCCACACAAACTATTTTTTCTTCGCTGAACTTTCTTTTAAAGTAAGTGTGCCTAGTTGTATCATCATCTAAAACAAGAATTCTTTCCATGATTACCTCTGTAGGAACGGTAGGAATCGAACCTACAACTTCCGGTATGTAACACCGAAGCTCTACCACTGAGCTACCGAGGCTTATCTTTCTTTAGTATTTCTAAATCTTCTGGTCTACAAGCTGCTGAAGTATCACCATTTCCAAAGTTAACAAATACATACCAGTCATTCTTACTAGTTACTACTCCATGTTCAACATCTTTGAATGAACTTGCATGCTGTGGAATATACATAACCCTATCTCCAGCATCAAAACCTTCTGTTTCCATAATATCATCCTCTGGCACCTACGGTTGGATTCGAACCAACATGTCACCGGTTAACAGCCGGACGCTTTACCCATTAGCTACATAGGTATTATCCACTAGACCCCTCCACTATATATAATATCATACGCCTAGCATTTTGTCAAGCACTTTTCATCGTCAATTTTTAGTGCCTATTGGGGTGAAATAGCGGAATCGAACCGCTGCCTCCTGGGCCACAACCAAACGTTCTACCATTAAACTAATAACACCACGACAAAAAAGGCTAGTACTTTGTTTGAACCTCAGTGACAAAGACTAGCCGTTTTAACTACTCATAACTGTTTGTCACTACTCTTCTTCTTGTTTCTCAACCTCTCGCATTTTAAACGTATCTTCCCAGCTAGGTCTCTTGTTTGGAGCAAATGGTCTTTTGAGAGGTTTTCCCCATTGATCTACTTGAGGTCTACTGTCCGGTTTCTTTTCTTCAATCTGTTTCTCTTCAGGGGTTTCTTCCACCATTACTTAACCTCCAAAAACTTGCTAGTAAGGTCTTCTTTGGTATACATATTACTTATGCTTATATTCTTTAAGAGGGCACCATGTTCTTCTAAGAACTTACTAACTCCGTGCTCTGTGTTAAGATGTTGTTTTATGCTTGTTCCACTTCTTCTGTTCCAAGTACCATCAGGATTAAGAACCAACCCCCACTCTGCATTAATTTCAAACATTATAACCCCCTATAAACATCCCCATGAAGGAGCTTTTTCCTGTCTTCATAAGGTGCTGCCTTTCTTCTATAATACTCATTTTCCACACAATTAATAACCCCTACAACACGATTAATAGTAAAATAATTAATGTCATCATAAGTTAATTCTAGTAATCTTGTAATAGTATAATTCAAAGCTCCATCAACTTTCCCATCGTCAAACGTCTTTAATTGCTTAACCAGTTCATCGATTTGATCATCAATCTCTGCCCTATCTTCTCGCTTTATATACGGCATCCTTATTCTCCTTTTTCCTCTGCTTCAACCTTTTTTGGTATATCTTTCTTCTACGTTTAATTGACGGTTTCTCGTAAAACTCTCTTACTTTTAATTCTCGTAGTATACCAGAATTATGCACAGCACGATTAAACCTACTCAACATAGAATCGAACCCAGTCATCCTGCATTCAGCTTCTCTTCTTCTTTCTGTATCAGTCAATTTTACTTCCGTCATCTTCTACTGTTATTAATTTCCACTCGAAATTGCCAGCTTTAATTGCCTTCTTAATGCTGTTCTGACGAGCAGTCGTCTTACTCTTTCCTTTCTTTATTTCAACAATTACCACTCTTTCAACTCTATTTTTAGACAACCCATCAAATACCACAAAGTCAATCGGACTACCTAAGAACCTAGCGTCGCTAGGGTCAAACTCCCAACCAGGAAGATGTGGTACTAATTGTTCATAAACCTTACCTTCAATGGTGGCTCTACTCCTCTTAATTGCGTCCTGTCTAGCAAACTCTACTTTATCTTTCCAACGATGTTCTCTAACCAGTAGTAACACTAGCAAAAATAAAATTACGCAAACTCCAACTATCCCAAACATTAATTCAATCATTACTTGTTTTTTAACCTCTCTATCCTAGGAAGAAACCAGCGTGTTTCCCAATAGTTGGTTAATTCACCAAAAGACTTAGAAGGTAAAGGAAGTAATGTATTATCCTTTTCGCATAAAAACTCTTGATAGTTATAAGATAGGGGGATTACATACACCCCACGCAAGTTTTCCATCCTCTGTGCCTTTGCATGTTTACCAAGTTTCTGAAATGTCTTTACAACTCCGTACCTATCTTTTACTGTACCGTCCTCGTTGTAATAAATTTCAGAATGTTTACCATGTGTCTTCTTATATTCTTCTCTAACCTTATCCTTCACACTTAGTGGGACAAGTACGGAAGAATAACCCTTTGTCGTGCCTAAGTATTTAAACCCTTCTAATCTGTTATAAATACTCGACTTCCCGTACAAAGAAGTTACTGTATATAGTGCTAACTTGTGACCATACTTTTTCTCAAAATAAACCTGTACTTCTTCACTTTTTACAGACAACGCTGCAAGTTTACCGGTTAAATAGTTATTTAGTGGTGGAGTAGCAATACAATGTTGAACGTTCATTAGATAGTTTATTTTTTTATGCGTCCATTTATTCTCTTTCGTCCACCCTATATGTTTATCTCTAATCGGTATTGTCAAATCAGAAGAAAGACCTACGATTCCTAATACAAATCCAGTTTCCTTATCCCTTATTAGGTAGTGAAATCTTCTTCCTACTTCTCCGCTAAGTGGGGCTGTTGACGTTATAACCCTTCCGTACCACCACAAATCTTGTAGGTTTCCTGTATCACAAAAATCTATATAAGGTTGTATAGAACCTAAAGCAGGTACATTCATCTGCACTGTTTCCCAAACAGGTTTAATCTTTTGTAATCTGTCACTGTGTTTTACTAAATACTCTTCTTTGACTTCAGTTAATTTCTCTTTCAACTCATCTTTAGTAAATTCACTCATTCTTTTCTAAATCACTAGCATATCCAACTTTTATATCCGGTTTCCTTTTTCTCCCAGTAATTCCTCTCTCCTCAGTAATATAAAATCCCGCACCTTTGTAGTGGCTGTGCCACATAGATACAGTCTTATCTGCTTCACGTCCACATTTAGGACATTTATAAGTAGGTTTAGGTTCAAATTCCTTCTGACGGACTTCAAACTTACTTCCACAAGTACAACGATACTCGTATATCGGCATAATTATGTTCCTTCGGATAAACAACGTCCACTAAACAGCTCGCTCACGTCGTAAATTGGTATTGTGTCCTTAAACTCTACACCGTCATCCAGTATTACATTATATATTTCCCAATAAATAGGGTCTACTGAAACGTCTGTAGTATCAATCCAGTTTGTTTCTTTTAGATTCTCTGAACCACAAAATGGACACGAACTTGTACTTGTTTTTATTACGGACACTAAATGCCCTCTTTCACAAAACTTAGCTATCATTTGTCACATCCTTTCTTTTGTAGTAGGAAGTGGACTCGAACCACTGAATCACGAGCTTATCAGACCCGTCGCTTAACCAACTTGCGTATCCTACATCGATATTACACTACCCCACTGCTCTGCCATACCTTTTGCTATCCCTAGGAACGTCTTACTTCTCATCTTCGCCCTTTCAGGAGATGGTGCCATCCTCCACACTCTTTGTTCTCTGCCATCAACTATGTTGGTAGGTTGTAATAGTGGAAGATTTTTTAACCACAAACATGTGGCTTTTGTTTCACCGTGACCAAACTGCCAAGGTTGTATAATTTGATTTGGTTTTCTCCACTTAGTAGACATAATACCGATAGGATTTTCTATAGCTACAAACTTACATTGCGAATTAGCAAAAGACATAAAAAAGTCTATAGCTTGTTGTTGACTCCCATCAACTTGTTTTTCTTTAAACCACCTTGCTCCACTAACCGCTAAATGAGTACATGGAGGAAAAGCTATTATCATTTCCCACTTATTGTCTAATAATAAACCTACATCCTGTTGTAAATGCCACTCAGGATGTCCTCCAGAGCATGGTTCTAAATCACAAGAAAACGCTTCAAAACCTAATCTTCTAAATTCTATTGTTACAGCTTGACTTTCTTCACACGCTATTAAGATTGACATTGTAACGGGGGTGGGGATCGAACCCACGTGGTCAAGTTTATGAGACTTGATGAGTAACCAACAACTTCCCCGCTTCACTTTAATTCATATAAAATTTAAATACGTCTGGTTTATAAAGTTCAGAGTTTGCTTCATTAAACACATCTTGTATATCAGCAGGTGTATAATTACTTCCTTCTTCTAGGTTAATAAGTACACACTCAGATTGAATTATTGGATGCCAAAAACCATTTATCAATCCAAATGGAACGTAGTGCAACCTTGCCCACTCTACATAACTATCTTTTTCTTCTTCGTCTAGGTGTTTCCACATCATTTCCACTCTGTTGTCCAACACTTATATCGTTCGTCACAATAATCACACTTTTTTGTATTTTTAGTTCTTTTTCTACAATCAGAAAAAAACATATCATCTTCAACTGGAGCAGCTAGATCACTACCTATAAACATAATTTGCTCCATAGACACTGTTGAAGGACAACCATTTGCACAGATAGAAAGCCCACTACCAGCACTAACGTTAATAGTAGTACCATTACCACGATTAGCTGAATAAAGATAATCGTCTGTTTTCCGCATTCTATAACTTTCCTTGAGGTCCACTAAACTCTTTTTTCTTTCTACGTGTTTTAGGTTTTTCCATGTATCCATCATCCATTAACCACTTACACTTGTTTTTGTTTATCTCTTGGCAGGGTTGATCGCAAGGTATTTCTACAAAATTTTTGTTAACTATTTTTCCTTCTGCGTTAATATTAGCTGTAGTACAATACCAAGCCCCATCTCTGTACTCGCAATACTCACATTTATTAGCAATTTGTCTCTGTTTCATAGCTCACCCTCTTTGTATAGCTCGACATGACAGCCAGTGGTGGTTGGTTTCCCAAGAGCAAGACACACCAGTTCTGGTTTTTTCCTTTTTCTTCACTCTTATTGTCGTAAAGCTTAAACTTGAAGGAATATTTATTCACGCCCTTCAATCGTGTTAGTCGTACTGTTCTTTAGTCTTAAGTCTGTAAATCAAAGACGGATTTCAGTCCGTTACAGTCATAGAATAGATATAATTCTATTGTTGTACACACCATCACTTCGCAGATAGTACTCGGCTACTTGTTTTCCAGCGTTTACGTCACACAAGCTATTTATTTTTTTTAGTCTACAAGATCAGTTGTTGCGTTTATTACTTCTAAACGCATTTCAATCTCGTCTAGAAGATCAATCCACTCCTTCATTCCAGCATTTTTAACTTTCTCATCGTAGAGTCTTACTACTGTTGGTGTTTTACCTTCCGTAACTCTACTGGTAAAGTTTCTAAGTCTAATTTGTCCGGTGTTGTCGTTCAAGGCTTTATACGTATTAATCATTGTTTTTGCCAAACTTCTTCGAAGAATAAGAAGATCAGCAATGGTGTAGGTATCTTTCCCTACTGTTACTTCTATCGTAAGGTTGGTTCTATCTACCTGTTTCTTCAACTCACGATACTCCACACCCAAATCCATATTTGCTTGAACTAGTGCCATTATTTCCTTTTTCTGTGTGTCCTCTGATTCAAATAAAGGTCTCTCAGTTGATACCATTGAAGCGTAGTCCTCAATTCTTTTTCGGTTTGCTTCCATCCTTTTTTCTACGACCTTCAGTTGTTTCAATCCTTGAATGACTTTCATGTTATTCTCCTTCTTTTTAATCTTGATGAGCGTCTGACAGGACACGATCCCGTACCCCCAGTTTGGAAAACTAGTATGCTACCAATTACACCACAGACGCGTATTTAATTGTATGTTGTTCCCTTACTATTAAATTGTATCATACGCCAAGAAATTTGTCAAGCCTTTGCCTAAATTAATCCAATACCTAGCTGTCTTTTTCTGCCAATTGTAGTGCTAATGTAGCCAACGCACCTACACAAGTACCGGCTATTGTATACAACCCCTCTCCACTATCTACTGTAGTCCCCAAATAAGCCGTCAGTATAGCTATAACAATCAGTCCGAAACAAATAACCAAAACCTGTGGTCGCAAAAGCCTCTTCTGCACTACAACCTCCCTTTAGTCTCAAAGTCTCACCCATCTCGAAACGCGTGAGATCACCTCGAAACACTTAAAATTTTACCCTGAAAATTTACCTGGTCAACTCGTGATTTTTGCGTTTTTCGTCAGGCACATAGAGCATACATACTGGGCAGGTTTTATTTTTTTACCGGCTTGGTCTCTTACCCTTACTAACTGAAACTCAGCCTCACCGCAGTTACTACACACCGTTCTTTTTAAACCGTCCTTCATCATGCTTATATCCTTATTATCTGCTTACCCTTCTTTAAAGTAATTTCCAAATTGGTTAATTTCTTCTCTTCAAAATAAGCAACTCCATAACCTTTATGAATCATTGGTAGTGAAATACAAAACGTATTCTTGTGAAATTTTGTTTTGTAAGCATGGACGTGCCCAAAGACATAAATACTGGGACTGATATAGTTTAATAAATCCCTCAGAACAAGCTCACCTTTTCCTTCAAACATACCATAAGGTGCCTGATGGGTTACTAGGATATCTACATTAATCATATGTGAAATATTAAGAACGCTACGAAAAGTTTTCTTATTTAATAATCCATTTAACCCAGCTATCGCTAATCCATTTATTACTTGATAAGACACTAACCTAGTAAAGAACTCAGCATTGTCATGATTACCTTTAACAAAGTAACCTTCTTTTTGCCACTTATCTATTATCTTAATGTTCTCTGGTGTTACATCCTCAGTAGTACCAACGTCTCCAACCGAGATAAAGAAATCAAACGGTTTTTCTGCTTCCAGAACAGCGTCTAATTCTTCAAACTTACCATGAACATCACCTATTAACAGTATCTTCGTCATCATCTAATTTAACCTTACCGTCAGAACCAAACACAAAGTTGAATATATTAATTTGTCGATTGATTCTGTACCCTGAGCGTGTTATCACATACTCGCAAAACTTTTTTTCTTCTTCTGTAACTTCTCTTTTAAGCTTCTCTTCTACTAAAGAAATCACTTGTGCGTCGTCCATACCCATAGCGCAAGAAAGCTTCTCCACTAACGAATTAAAGCTTCTATACAACGTAGCGAGATGGATGTCAAGCATCTGGGCAACCTCTTTAGGGGTGTACTGCTCTTTGAACAAATCCAATATTTGCTGTTCCTTTTTTGTTAATAAATCTTGTTTATACAACGTTGAAGCTGCAATATCCAAGTCTAACCTATCATCTTCGCTTACTTTATAATAATTCTTAATAATGAATTTAACAATAACTGACATTACTTATCGCATCCACGGCTCTAGTTTCCTCGTCTTATCTAAGCAATGTTCTAAGAAGAAGCAGCGAGAACAGTCTCTTCCAAGGTGTCTAACATATACACCCGACCTCATTTTTTTCTCTAGCTTATCTAGCTCACCAGCCAGCATTTCAAAATCTTTCTCTGTCCTAGTAGTAACTAAATCCTTCATAGTTCCTAAGTGCCTAAGAATCAGACTACTTTCTGGTTCACCAAACAATTTACGATACGCATAACTATACATAGTAAATTGTAAATCAAAGTCTAGTTGAAGTTGTGTAGGTTTCACACCAGTTTTATAATCTATTACTCTTTTTCTATCATCTATTTGGTCTATAACACCGATAAGTGTATGATTACCTATTGGTAATCCACCACCTGAAAAACCAAAGCGATACTCAAGCTCTTTTGGTGCTTTTATGCCTTTTACAAAGTTATCATAGTATGTACCAAGCATTTCTTGACCTTTATCCAACTTTTTTATATACTCATTATTAACTGTATAACTGATGTTGGCTTGTGCATTAGCAGTAATCCACTCAGTCTTAAACAGCTTTATCCAAGCATCTCTTGGTAAGTCATTAACATAACCTAAATGAATTGCTTTATGAACAGCTGTACCAAAAACAGATGCGGCTGTTTCTTGTAGTTGAACTTTCTTTATGTATCGCAAGTAGTATTGATACTCGCAAGCCATAAAACTATTCACCATTGTATACGAAAACCTCATTATACTCCTTTTTCAGTGGTTGGAATACCACCGGCTCTGCTTATGTGATAATTATCACTTACATAAAATTCTTTGGTTGCTTTCCACACATCCATATCGTTGTACACTTGTCGCATCTCTCGTTTCTTTTCCTTTATATCTAATCTATACTGGACTAGTGCCAACTTCTGCTCTTCGTTGTTACCAATTATTTTTACTTGGTCTACTATTTTTCCCTTTTTCTTTGCGTTTAATGCCTCCATAACACACTCTGCCTCATACAACCTCAAATCATCTTCCATTCCTTCACATTCAGCCCTAAGATCAGTTACCCTTCTTAACAGCCTCGCATATTCGTCAGTGTCTGGTCTGCTAACTATCATAAATCCCCTTTACGTTTTTATTATACTTCTACTAAGCATCGGGAGGCCACCAAGGTTGTTCTTTGGTGTCCAATTTGCATATAACCATTTAAGTCCATCATAAACAGTAAGTTCTGGTCTAACCTCTTCATCTACCATATTCCAAAGCTCAAAACAAGCCTCAAACCACGCGTCCGATAAATTGCTATCCATCTGATTCATCAACCTCGTCATCTTGATTTTGTTCAATAGAAACGATGGACTCCGCAAGATATTTTACCTTCAACTCTTCTTCAAACTCAGGATGTTCTAATACATAATCAGCAACTTTGCTCAAACCTTGCCACCTTAACTCAGTGCCATAATTATACCATGCTCCAGACTTTTCTAATATATTTGATTCTACACAAACCCTAAGTAAATCTTTAGTTTTATCAATACCTGTTAAATGACAAACATCAAACTCGGTAGTTCCGTGCGGTGTTACGTCGTCAAATTTAGCTTTCTGAACAATAACATCACTTATATGTCTTGCGTTTACTTTATCCACATCATGCTTATTCATTCTAATTTTCAAGTCTGTGTAATACTGTAACGCTCTACCACCAATGGGTTTTTCATATGCCATGAAGCTAGACCCCGACATGTCTATTCTTAAATGATTAACAACGATTAAAATAGCCTCTCTAGTCCTAAGAACAATATTATTTTTATCCAAAAATCTACTTATTAATCTAGCTTTAGCACCTATCGCGTTATCGTCCGGTGTTAAACCACCTATAGAATCAACTATAAATACCTTAGCGTCTGAGTTTCTTAAAAGTTCGCTAAGAACATCAAGAGTGTCTTCTCCGTTGTCTGTCCTCCAAACAACCCAATTATCAGAATTAACATCTACTCCGATAGATGTTGCATGCTCTGCTGAGTATGTTTCTAACGGAATTAAAACAGTCTCTAATCCTGCCCCTAAAGCACTTGCAGATATATGATAAGAAAGAGTAGTTTTTCCTGCCCCCTCTGGGCCATATACCTGAACAATAGTACCACCAGGAATACCACCGCCTAGAATTCTGTCTAGGCTTAAAATACCAGTAGGTAGCTTCCAACTAGCTTTACCTGTTGGAATATCAACACCAATCTTCTTTTTCTTTTTGTCTTTAGATGCCGGTTTAGCATCATTCTCCTTTTTTATGGTTTGAACTATATCTCTTGCACTTTTCCCCATATCCTATCCTCCGAAATAACTTCGACTTTTACTCCTGCATCCCTTAACATGTCCTTACTTTTTAATCCTACTTTCCAAGCCTCAGTCCACTCTACACAAACTATCCTAGCTATTTTTGCGTTAATTAACTCTTTAGCACAATTAGGACATGGTACAGGACAATAACAATAAAGTGTTGATCCCTCTATAGAAACTCCGAATCTGGCTGCTTGACAAATTACATTTGCTTCAGCGTGTACTGCTGGACAATGCTCCATCCCCTCTCCAGATGCGTATCCCATTTCTCTCCTAGGACAAATATCACTTTGTTTTGTAGGTTTGTAATCACCCTTACTGTCTCTGTACTCACAATGAGTAATACCAGAAGCAGGTCCATTATACCCAGTAGAAACTATGTGATTGTCTTTAACCGCAACAGCCCCTATTTTCCTAGATAAACACTTACTGTGCTCTGAAACTAAATTAGCTACCTTTAAAAAATGAATATCTAGTATTAACTGTCTTTGTCTTTCTTCTGCTACTGTTCTGTTACTAGTCACTTATTACCGTCTCCAATCATTATTTTGGTATTAAATATAACTGTTGCCTATCTGTATTATCTTCGGGGTGGTTTTCTCCACCCCACGCATCTTTAATTTCCAAATCCACTAATATAGGAACTTGTTTAAGGAATTTCCTTGCACCTTCAATCATGGTATCATTAACAATGCGAGCCGCTATTATTGCATTTTCTTCAGGAACCTCAACGCACACCTCATCATGAATTGTGTTTACAAGTCTACCACCAATTTTTTGTAGTGGATAGAACATTAGAATAATGGCTGTTTTCGTCATGTCAGCACTTGTACCTTGAATTGGATGATTTTTTCCAACTCTTATATAATAATTTTCCAACCTTCTACGCTCTTTAAAGTCAATGTCCCTTTTACTAAGGTCTGGAAACCACCTACAACGCCCACCAACAGTTCTAGTTAATCCTTTCTCTAAAGCCTTATTACCTGCGTTAGTTAAGTACTCAATCAGAACACTGTAAGTATTTTTATATCTTTCCAAATGTTCAGCAGCCACACTTAAACTACAACCTATTCTTTCGGACAAGGTTTTAACTTCCATTCCATAAATGATTCCAAAGTTCAAAGTTTTTGCTGCCCTACGAAGATCATCATCAACGTCCTCAGTATCATACATGTCTCTGGCTGTTGACCAATGCAAGTCTTCACCTTTAGCAAGAGCAGCTAGCATTAATGGATCACCACTCAACTCAGCGGCTAATCTAAGCTCTATTTGAGAATAGTCAGCCACAATAAACTTACAACCTTTCTCTGGAACAAAACACGCTCTCAAGATTTTTCCGTCTTTTCCCTTCTTCTTTATATTCTGAAGATTTGGGTCTGAGCTGCTAAGTCTACCACTATCTGTCCCAGTTTGATGAAATCTGGCGTGTATCCTCCCATCTTTAGCAATGTGCCCAAGCAAGCTCTCTCCGAATGTCTTTTCAACCTGCTTAACTTCCCTATAATCAACCAAGCTTTTTATAATTTGTTTCTTTTTATCGTCATCACACATAGATATAGCATAAAGCAAAGTAGCGTTATTGGTCAATCCTTTTCTAGTTACTTTATTAGCTCTATTTAAGTCAATTCCTACCGCATCAAATGCTTCATTTACTTGTTGCCAACTATCTAGATTAAGAACTGGTGGTGGTTTAGGAACAGCGTTATTTTTGTACGGTGTTCCATCCTTCTTTATCCTCACAGGTTTTGGTGGAGGTGGTAATGGAGCAGGAAGCTCATCACGTAAGAACCGACTCAAATTAAACACTCTCTCATTAATTTGTACTAATGTTTTTCTCCACTTAACAGCATCAAGCTTTATACCAGCAATCTCCATATGAGCAATAGGTTCTATTAACCTAAACTCTAGGTTCGATATGGCAGTCATCTTAAACTCTTTTATATACCTTTGCTGATTCTTCATGATATCAATTAGATACCAAACATCCAGCGCGGAATACTCTAACTGCTCGTCAGTAAAAACACCATTCTCGTGGTCGAAGTCAACAAACGTTTGCCTTACCTGCTTATCAAGAGTAACATCACAATACTTCTTAACTAGCTGTAATAAGTTTGTGCGAACATTGTACATACCAGCATGTAGTAATTTCTCAGCAATTTGTGTATCATATATTCCCTTTACTGATATGCCAGCTTTAACATATAACATTTTGTAATCAAAATTTGCATTTTGAATAATTTTAGTATATGCTCTATCTTCTAACACTTCCTTAAGTGGGGATAAATCAACCTTCCTTGCATCAATTACGTATGCCACATCACCAACCAACAACTGAACAAGCAACAGTTTAACGTTATCATCTAAATAATCTAGTCCAGTAGTTTCTGTATCTAGAGGAATAAATTGTTGTTTCTTTGCTTCTTCAACTATATTAGGAACGTCTTCTTGTTTAATAATATATTTGTATATTAAGTCCATTAAAGTGTCCCATCAGCACTAGTATATGTATAAGGCCCAGTTGTTGTTATAGTTGTCGTATCGTAAGTAGGGTTGCTTGTTGTAGCCCAAGAACTCCCACCGTCCGAATACGTATACGGAATATTCCAAGCAGGTGTACTAGGATTAAGATTATCTTTTAGATGTTCTACTATTTGAATCAATGCAGCTTCTCTGCCTAACCCTTGTGCCATAAGAGCCTCAAACATTCCTTGAAGATTGTCATCTGAGAATATCTTCTCTTGCGTAAAACATTGAAATCTTTGATCACAAGTCTCACACAAACATTTTTTGGTTCCAGCTTTACTTTTGTGGTTTATCATTCTTTTCACACTCACAATTAGTACAAGAGTCAGCGTCTTCACTACACCCAAACGCCAAGTCAATATAGTTGTGTGCATCAAAAATAGTGTCTTTAACAGACTCGTTCTCAGGTGTTTTACCTTGACTTTTAAGATTGTTCCATCTATCCATCTTCAGCATCAATAAGAACATTGCGCAATCTTGAGAACTTCGACGTGGATCGATGTCTAAAGTCTTACAAAGAACATGCATCCTCTTAAAGTTACTCAGAACATCTGTTGTCGCATAATCGTGACTCTTTCCTATTAATAATTTTTGTCTTTCCTTCTCAATATCTTTTACTAATTTCTCAAATTCCTTTCCTTCCACTGCTAGTTCTCCTAATTATTTATTACTGGTACTATGTTTGGTAAAAATATGCTGCTAACTTCTAGTGTAGGATGATAATCTTTACTTATAACCACCCTAAAGGACTGAACACCACGAAGCATAGACTCACCCGCAAATAAAAGTGTATTTTCTGGAGTACCATCACTTAAAAGCGTATATTCACCAAGTAAAGCGATGTTTCCCAAACCTTCTACCAGCTCGCTATTTATAACCACAGCGATTTTATCCAAGTCTGCCCATATCTCTATCAACTTAATGTCTTTAACCTCGTTATCATCAATAAAAACTTTTGTGTTTTGATATGAACCATCACCTTTTATTATTAACATTACCTTGCCACCGAAATTAAAGTTGCAGACTTACTACCTTTTCTAACTCTATTGACAGCACCACAAGCTTCACATCTATATGTTTGATAAATATTAACTGTAGCCCTATACGGTTTAGTAAGTTCTGTCAGTTTCAAACCACCACAATTAGCACAAACTTTCTCATCCGTGTCTAGGTACATTCCCATATTAGGGTGACTCTTAACCCAAGGACGTAATTTTATGTATACTTCCTCTAGTAGTTGAACATCTTGCCTATTATATACAACCATATTATCAAGAGACTCTTGGTCACCATTCATACATCCAGACCACAGCGCAAAAGAAGTTTTTATCTTGCTGTCACCAACAAGTTGAAACCCTAACCAATCTAGTTTGCGACTCGTAAAGTACATTTTTTTAGTCACTTTTAGTGTGTCTATGCTCTGGTACGGTGATGGAGGTAGCATATCGTACATCATGAACCTTCCGTTCACCCAAGGTAAATCAAAGTTATCTCCATTGTGTGATATTATAATATCTGCCTCGTCAATCAGCTCCCACAATGCTTTCACAACTTGTTTGTCGTTACCAGCTTTAGCATCCTTTGGTGATATACAAGCACTCATTACTGTGTCACTGAACAACCACTTCGCAGACCAACATATAATGTACGCCGGTCTAACAATTTGGTCAATACTAATGTTCTGTTTAAACAACCCCCAAGAATAAACTACGTTCGGGGCTGTCTCTATGTCAAATACCAGAATTTTAGCTTCTTTTTTCTCTGTTAAGGTCGTCATCAACCTAGTTATTTTGTTGTGAACAGCGTCCCTAGAGAAATTTTCCGAAAATTCGTTAGTCATCATTTCAGCAATTTTTGATTCGCTGAAACGTTGCTCATCAGCATGTAGGCTAACAAGCTTACTTACTTTTGGTTGTGTCCAATCAATCATGTTTTCTCCTTACAACTCTCTTGCCCAATCCCAAGCATATTCGTATAAATGTAATCCTTTACTAGTTGCTATCAGTTCACCATCATCAACACCTATAGCTTTTGCCATAGACTCTTTTAGCAACTGTAATCCACCTAGGTTCACAGGGAATCCTCCCCACAAATCCCATGAACGAAAATAAACAAAAAAGTTCAACTTACCTTCTTTTATTCTTGTATCAACAACACGCAGACATGGTGGATGTTCTTGATAAATAGAACCAACATCACCAATGTTCATCGTAAGTTGATTACACTCATGCCCGTCTCTGTCATACCTTAACAACACTTCAGTAAGTTGAGGAACCAAGTATTGCCCATAAGTATAAATCTCATTTGCTTCTAAGCAATTCCTAAGAAGCTCTTCACTGTGGTAATGTTCAATTTCCTTATCAGTGCAAGGGCTTGGAATTCCGTCTGGAATATCTGGTGCTAATGGTTTTGTAGATGGTTGTTTAATTTGAACAGTTACAAAATCAAATTCCAATCTTCTTGTCCCTTCAAAACTCCCCTTATCAATAGTGTATATATTTCCTTTCTTTAAAATCTCTCTGTTGCACAGAAAGAACGCTTCCGACAAGTCTCTTGCTTCAATTGTTGTTATGTTCACTACTTATTCTTTCCTTTTTTAAGTCTATCATTTTCTGCTTGTAAAGCAAAAATTTGATCTTTTAGCTCCTTGTTTTCCATAGCTACTTGTGTAGCGTTTGAAATAAGACCATCTACTCTTTTGTAATCTATATACAAATCATTTACTTCTTCTAATAGTGTAGACATTACCTCGAACGGGATTATAAGGTACTTTTCGTTGGTAAACTTAAGTTTCATTGCCCAAAACGGAAGAAACTCCATTTGTTTAGATTGCTCTTTGTGCTTATCGAACCATTCTCTTTTTAAGGTCATTGATTTGGCTCTTGCGTCTGGTCTAGAGTAACCGTGTTTACACTCACCAACCATTAATTTTGATAACCACGGAAAGTCCCATCTACAATCTCCAGCCAACCTAGTTATCCCCTCAGTAGTACCATAAGCTCCTGACCTAGGAACTCTCTTTCCATAACTACCAGCTAAATCAGCTGTTTCTCTTTCGAACTCTTGTCCTTTTTTGGTTGCCATAAACTCCTCACTTACTAAGTCGCACTACTGAATCCACCATTATGCTTTTTAATCCCTTCCACTGTGTTCTTCTCAACATTTTCATACTCATCAGTAGCTTCGTCTAAAAAGTCTTCTACATCTTCCTCTGGAGGATCAGTCTCAGAAAATTTCAAACAAACTTCATCAAAATTAAGCTCCACTTTGTCTGTTGTCTTACCACCTCTGTTCTTGGCAATTGAGTACCACCCAATATTTCTTTCTCTTAATTTTGTAGTACTGTTTCTGTGAAGTAGAACAACAGCATCAGCTTTGTTTTCAATGTCTCCGCTCTCTTTTAGATCATGTAATTCCGGTTCAGCACTTTCTGTTCTTCTTAACTGGCTAACTACAATGAAAGCAATGTTATTAGCTTTAGCAAAAGAAAAGAACTTGTTGACTATATCTGTTATAGCTTTTCTTGTGTCCCCAAAATATTTCAAAGTTTGAAGATAATCAACCACGACAACATCAACAGGGTGATTTAACATGTGTCGTTTAACACTGTTAACTATAAAATTACACGTCTGGTCACCCCTATCTTCTATCCATAAACCATCTGGTACTTCACTTATGAACATTTGTTGTGTATTAGCAATCTTCTTCAGTTCATGGTTAGTAACAAGTGCTTTTTTCCAATCGTCTATTGATACACCCGCCTCAGCGCAAACTAGACGGTCAATGTACTGACCTTTTGTCATTTCTGGAGTAAAAACAAGAACTTTATCACCGTTTAAAATAAAATTAGTTACCATATTAGAAACCATAATTGACTTGCCTATATTAGTCTTAGCACCTAGTACCGTCAATTTCTGTTTACAAATCGCATCGTTCTTATCCAACCAGTAAAATCCTGACTTAACACCTTTATATTTAATTGGGTTTTCCTTCCTGTCCTTAAATCTATCATAAGCATCTGCCAATAAGGTATCTAACCTAACCAACCCATGAGTACTTAAAGTATTATCTAAAAGAACATTCTGCATCTGTGAAACTACCTCAATCAATTTAGTTTCATCAAAGCGTTTAGTTGTTTGTATTTTACTCGCTGCGTCTTTAAACTTGTTTAGTCTGTATCGTTCGAAAACTAATTTTACATACTCTTCCGTAATTTGTAGGCTAATGATACCTTCTGCTGCATGGAGTAGCTTCATTATGGTAGCTGGACCTCCAATATAATCAATAACCTGTGTACCATCTGGCATTGGGTCTTGCTTCTCAATCTCGTCTACTACTAACTCGTAAGTACAAACCCTTCTGGTCATACGAACGTTAGTTAAAATAGGAAAAATGATTCGATTTCTTTTCAGCGAAAAGTGTTCCTCAGTAAGTCCACTCTTTACTATTAAAGAAGCACAATCATCGTCCTGCATAAATATGCCAAGAACTGCATTCTCTGCGTCTTGATAAGATACAGAAACAACTTCTTCGTCTTCGTTTTCTATAGAAACAATGTCAGCTTGCGGTTCTGGATTATTAGCAAAGTCACTAAAACTACTACCTTCTCTTTCCATAAATTCTCTTATCCTCTATCCTTAAATAATCCTCTACGTTTAAGGCTCCTTTTACCGCAATTTCAAACTTTCGAAGACCTTCTACCTCAAGAAAAGTATCAAGGTCTGTTTTATCAGCACCACGTAAAGGTAGAAAAGCAACTTTCAAGTTCTTTATTACCTCACCTATAGAACGAGCCATAATAAATCCTGGCTTTCTTTTACCTGGTGATGCTTCATTGTCTGGAATTAAAATTACCTCTTTACCTTTTAACTCTTCTACCCATCGATCATCCCATCTACCAATACCTGCGGTAGCAACACATGGAAATCCGTTCTGAACAGCTGCCATAGCTTTGAACTCACCCTCAGTTATAAGAACTGTGCTGCTATTTTTTATAACGTCATGGTTGAACAAAAAATTAGCTCCTCTAGCAGAGTAGTTGCCAGACAAGCTTAAGTACTTTGGTGTATTCGTTTTGTAAGAAAAAAGTGTCTCCAACATTCTACCTCTTATATCAGTAACTTCATCACCTACTATATAAGGAATAGTTACACGATTAGAGAGTAGTGGATACTGTTGAGAAATAACACCCGCATCACTGGCAATCGAATTAGCATACTCACTATAATAATCTGCTGAACAGAAACCAATCCTAAAGTCATTTAAGGTTTTTTCCTTAAATCCTCTAGCTTTTAAGTACTCCAAAGCAACAGGTAAGTTACTGTGGAACTTATCTGTTAACTCTTTATAAAACTCTCTTATTTTTGGTACGTCAAGAACCTTCTGTTCAACTTCTTTTACTACATAACCTTCTTCTGGTATTATTCTCCCCTTACCGTTATAACAATGCCAACAGTTGTGTACAAGTACACCATTAACCGTATATTTATGTGAGTCCTCAATAGCCAAGTCATAGAAGTAGTCTTCACAATCTTCTAAAACTACAGTATCTACTTTTATACCATTAAACCAAGTATTTAAGCGTCTTGATATGCTGTAAGTGCTATTATTACTACACGCATCAGAAATCCAATTAATATATGTAGGTTTTTTTGTGTCTTTATAATAATTTTTAGCAAGATAACCCGAACAACTGTACCCACAATATGAAGCTATTTCCTTTACTTGCATACACAATATTTCTGATGTTTGCCCTAGTCTATTGGATTTAACGCTATCGTTAGACGTATTATAACCGTCACCATCAAGAATACCTTTTAACAATATTTTAGCTCTATTTATAGGTAATGTCATTAATCCTAGTGGTATTTTTTTATTAGTACAACCATACCCAAACATTGAACCAAACAAGTAGGACAAATAAACACTACTTATAGTTACTTTAGTGCAAGTTTTAGTTTTACTCATATATCTCCTAGGAGAAAAACCTTTTCTTGAAAAATAGTCTTCTACAAATTTTATATAATCCTTTTCATTAGAGTTAAAAGCAAAACTTATTTGCCCGTAAGACGCACTACCTTCAGCAATATACAACCCTGACACTCTTAAGAACTCGTCGTCAGTATCAACTACAAAATATTTTACTATGTCACCAAAATATTTACTCAATAATGAAGCATCTACCACGATTTCTCTACGATCTTGTAAGTCATTTATAACTGGATATACGAGTATGTCACCTTTTTTTAACTCTTCCGCACATTTTTCTTTTATATCAGTACCGTCTTGAACATACAGTATATGATCAGGAGTACATATTATCGGTCTAGTCAATTGTTTAGAAATTATGGTAGCTTTTTTGTATACTTTATTCTTGAATGTTTTTACTACCTTATTAAACTTACCAAATTCGGACAAAACCATGTCACCTTCGAGTACAGTATCTATGGTTTTATATCCTTCTCTAGTAAGTATCAAACTTGATTTATCAAAGCAACGCCAAACTAGTTTTTCTGTGTTGAAGTTAGCATCAGAACAACCGCAACAAGGACAAACACCTAAAAATTCTCCTCTATGCCGTTGCTTAATGACAAGGTCATCTACCATGCTCATTCGTACGTTCACGTGCCCTTCCATTCCTTTCCTCTTTTATCTTTCTCTGCTTTTGACATGTAGTGCATATTCCTGTCTTGTTTGTTTTCCTTATTTTCTCACCACATATAGAACAAGCAGAACTTTTAAAGTTATATGGTCTAAGACTTTCAACCAACTCTAGCGAAGCAGGTTTTCCTCTTTTTTGCTTAGGTTCTGTATGATAAGTTCTTTGTTGAATTTGGGCTAATACACGATTCTTTAGGTTCTTTAAAAAGATACTCTTTAGCGCAAACTTATTAAACCTATTACGTTCTGGAATAGCCCACAAGTCCAACAAAGCCTCAAAAACATCCATAGTGCTTGTAGCTTTCATAGCATCTCGTATTTCTTTGTCAGTGAAATACACATCTACCATCTCGATGAAACATTGCTGCCATCGCTTAACAAACTCTTGTTTAACTGGAGCTTTTAGAGAACTCCAATCATCGCTTTCTTTTAACCTAGACCACCACCAAAGTAATCTTTGATCACTCCTAGCGTTCACTACTCATCCTTTTTGCCAACAACGTTGTAAAAAGTTTCACCATCAAGAATTCTTTTAGTATCTGCTGGTGCCAGTGGAGTAGTAACTTCTTTTACATCGTACAGTTGTTCTTTCCAATTGTCACCCAAAATATCAGCAACGCTTTCGCTGCTAGGTTTAGGAATACAAGTGGTTACTGAGTCCTTACCTGTACCACGTGTATCAAATTTAACATCGTAGCCGCTTAAGTCACCTAAGTCGTCATCTTGCTCAAAAGTTGCCAACTGCTTTATAACAGTTATCCCTTTCTGCATAATTTGAACTTTATCTTTTGGTGCACTAACCACGCTAGTTAAGTCTGCCCCACAAGTAGGACAATCTTCTACCCACGTATCATTCTCATAATACGCTACGTAACCACAATCCTCTGTTGGGCAAGCTTTAACTGGTGTTCTATCTATCACATTAAACGAATACACCGGTCTCACTTTCAGTAATCCTGAATCATCTGTCGGTAAACTTTTGTTCCAAGCGCACACTGGACATGTATTCTGTCCTGAACACATAACACCTATACCATTACCATTATTTGCATTCGGAAATCCTTTATGTCCTTTAGGTACAAAGTGTTGCCAACTCTTTGTTGGTGCATCATCAACTACCCGCAATACTGTTTGATGCTGTGAGGTAATCCTTACATAGTCAGACCCAAAAGTTACTTTTGGTTTAGGTTTTGATTCCTCTGTTACTGTGTCATTAAAACTTGTCATTTCCTCTCCTTCGCTTTCCTATTCTTTATTTTGTGCTTCAGTTAAAATAATGCTTTCAGCATCCCTAATTCTACTTAGGAATTCAATCATAGTTTCAGGTAATCCAATTAAGCAATCATAACATCTTCGAACATGAGCCATTTGCTCTTTGTCAAGAATTATAAATCCAGACTTTTCATCTCTAACTGCGTCTGCAATATCTTTTGCTTTGAACATTTCTTCAGGTTTAAGTTTTAAATCTGGATGAAAACAGATAGTAGCTAAATTCTCTTGTACACTAACTGTCGTCATACCATCACCTGGTTGCCCTAGTCTATTTTCAACTCTGTACTCTCTAATGTCAATCTTAAACCCAGTCAATCCAATTTTGTCAACTCCGTCTTTCTTTTCCATATATTATCTCTCCCTTTCCTATTCATTAACTCTTTGTCTAAATTAGTTAATATTTGCTTTGGCATTTATTGCTATTTGTCACACTTGTCTTTTCTATTTCATACTGAACCTTTCCCCTTATTTTTAATCTATACTTATATTATACCACACCCACCCAACGGTTGTCAAGCCTTTCACCCAACTTCCATATTTTCTACCATACTAATGATATCATATGCCTAGAAATTTGTCAAGCCTTTTGACTAGTATTTCGTAGCTTCATTACTCTTTATGTTTTATTGGTTTTGGAATATCTTCCTTCTTGTCAGTCTCCCAATCGTACTTCGCTTTCGGAAAGGTAACTTTACCTAAATAGGTTGTACCGTCATCGTCGTATGAATCTTTCCTCTCCTCAAGCGTAACCTCAGCTTGAAACCCAGCAGCTTTGTACCCTGCTGCAATAGCCTCAAGTGCATCAAACGCCTCCGCCTCATCCTCAATCCCAGTCTTGAAATTTGCTACTTTTAATATAAACATGACTTCCTCCTATGTTTAATTTGGTATTCTCAAATATTTGAAACCTGCTCCACCGCTATCATTTGCTCCGACTGACACGAGCTCTAATGCTCCATCAGCATTTATATAGACTCCATCCGTCCCGTCCAATTGGAGCATCTCAGTATCAACACCACCATCCATAACATAGAATCGCAACCTCGACTGCTCTGAACCGTCAGTCACTACCCTGAGTCCACAATCAATATGGGCATACTGGATTTCCTCGGTAGCATCATTCTCGCCAGCAAACCGAATCTTCGCTGGTATATCAGCAGCAGCAGGTGAAGCTGAGTTCGTGTAAATGTCTAGTAAAGCACCGGAAACTCCATCGGTAGCACACTGAATCCGAAGTCCATAATTGGAGTCAGAAGCATAGAGGATGTTTTGTCCGCTACCTGTCAACTTCAGCTTCGAAACAGGGGTGCTACCGTGTTCGGTTACTTGAAAATCAAGCAATCCGTCTGAGTCCCCCCATGAATTATCTAATATGCTACATAGTATTTGTGAATAGGTTACTGCTCCAACGGTGTCATTGCCTTTGATAACAATGCTGGCGACTGCATCATTAATTGCTGGAGAAGCGGAATCGGTATATAAGGTCAGTGTTGCTCCAGTTGCCCCGTCCTGAGTATTAGTGATGTAAAGCCCTGTTTCTGCTGTGGTGGTATAGAAATAATTTTCAGTGTCATCGAGCCGGAACTTCCTGAGCATTGAGCCATCGTGTATGACATAGAAAGACATTCGTCCATCTTCCGCACCATTCGCAGGATTAGCTATAACACCATCAATCCTTACAAAATCATGGTTAGCAGAAGCATCATTCTCCCCACGCCACTCAATAGACCCTATGACATCACCGGCGGCTGGAGAAGCAGAGTTCTGATAAAGAGTTAAATATGCCCCAGTAGCTCCATCCTGAGTGTTGGTGATATAAAGTCCAGTGTTTGCTGCCGTGGTATAGAGGTAATTGTCTCCGCCACCATACATTTGGAACCTTTGCTTTTCAGCACCAGCTTCCATCAAATAGATGCTTACACCGCCATCTTCCGCACCATTTGTAGGATCATAAATGTATCCTACAATGTATGCATATACGTGGTTATTCGAAGCACTATCTTCACCACGAAAAGATACCTTGCCTATATTATCCCAAGCTGCGGGACTAGCTGAATTTTGATATAAAGTAAGTATTGCACCACCAGAAGAATCTTGGGTATTGGTGATATAAAGACCGGTATTTGCTATTGTGGTATAGAGGTAGTTGTCTCCGCCACCATCCATTCTGAACTTCTCAACCCAACCACCATCCTCAGTAACATACATCCTAATGCGACCATCTTCGGAGCCATTTGTTGGGTCACCAATCTGTCCATAAATAGCAGCATAATTAAGAGTATTGTCTCCGCTATCTTTACCAGAGAAAGCCAGATAGCCGACACTATCATTAGTTGCTGGTGAAGCTGATACCTGCCTTAATGTCAAGGAACATCCTGTTGCTCCATCCTCGGTATTCTGGATTACCATACCTAAACCAGAACCAGCAGTATAAAAATAATGAGTCCAACTTGCCCCAAGTCGTGCAGCGAGGGTGATTGCTCCATCTTTCATGGCGTAAAAGTCAAGCAATCCATCCTCAGAACCATTGGACGAGTCATAAATAAGTCCTTCAATCTTAGCGTAAATAGTTTGATTCGAGGCATCATCTTCACCCTTGAAATCAATCCGCCCGACAGTATCCCACGTAGCAGGAGAAGCTGAGTCTTGCCTGAGAATAAGTATTGCACCCGTAGTTCCGTCCTGTGTGCTGATAATATCAACACCGACACCACCAGTTACTGTCAATACTTGCAAACTTTGAGTTAAGGTTGGAGTAATTTGGTCTATATTGATTATACCATTACCCTGCATATCTATGTCTTTTGTTACATACATTCCAGAGAACGTTGGAGTTGCTCCAATTGTTACATCTTGATCTATATACGTGTGGTCAGAACCATCACTTGACACGTGTGTATAGGCAGCATCCCACTCTGTTTGTAGTACATGAGCTGGAATAGTTCCTGACAAAGCTGCTGCTGATAAGTTATCACCAGTATTCCATTGTGTAGACCCTACAGCAAAGTTTTGTCCTGTTGGTAATGTTAAAGCACCAGCAGCACCAAGTGTTACGTTATCAAGCCAACCTGTTAGCTCTGTATGTTCGCTGTTTGTTAGGTGATAATACTCATTAGCAGTACCACCATCTAAACCTCCTAAACCATTATGCACGGTAACACCGGCAGACACCACACCACCGTTCCAAGGAGTACTAATATTTGTAAAACTAGATGTTTCGTTCTTTGCTATAGTTATTCTAGCTATTAATAACCCAACTGAAATTACTTTATTAGGTAACCCTTCAGGAACTGTTGAGTCAAGAGCGTCTGCCAATGTATAACTATCTTGTCCCATTATAACGTGAACATCACCATCATCATGTTGATATACCCAAAATACACCATATTTGTTATTATCTAATGTTGCAGGAGTTCCACTATCATCATCGTATACTGTGTTTGGTATTTGTGTTTCCCCTGTAGACTCAGTCCAACCTGTACCACCGTCTCTATACCACAAAGAAAATGTGTCAGTGTCTGACGTGTCTGTAGCTACTGTAACGTGCCTTTTTTGTGCTATATACATCACACCAGCAGTTATGTCTAGATTACGATCTCCTGTTTCTGTTAAAACCATTCCAGAAGCTCTTTGTAATCCGTAAAGTTCCCACATTCTATAACCAAGAATGTGTGGATTATTCATATAATATTGCCCTGCTGCTACTATATGAAGCTCATTATCGTCCCTATAAACACGACCAATAATAAATTCATCATTAAAGCTTACGCTGTTTAAATCAGTTGTTGAAGACACTACTGGAGTACCACCACTATAACCAACATATATCCAGTTGGCAGCATTGTTAGTTAAGTCTATATTATCAGCACCAGCAAAGTCGAAATTAACAAGATCACCTATTTCATTGTCTGTTGTTCTAATTAAACCAGTACCAGAGGCTACAGCAATTTGACCAGAATCAGAGTCTGTAATTTCAAAACCAGTAATAACACCGGCTGAAAAAGTATTACTTATATGTGCTTGTACACTGTCGAACGAAGGAGTACCAATACCATCAAGACCTATGAGAGACGCCCCAGCTGATCCATATGTTGTAGAGTTTAACTCTGTTTGTCTATAATAAATATCATCTTTTACTTTAAGAGTATCAGACTCTATTTCTATAGTATCATCATCAACATTTACTGATATTGTTCTATTCTCTGCTATTGTTCCTCCACCAGTAAGACCATCACCAGCAGATATTGTTACTGTAGTATGATCAATATGTTCATCAGCAACAAAATTGGCTAAGTCATTATGATCTATTTCATTATCAACAGTAGAAATTAATACGGTATCACCAGCATCAGTCTCTACTAAGATTCCACCATTACCTTCAATTGTAAGTGTATCACCATGTTCAATTACTTGATCTGTTCCAGATTCGGCAGCTACAGTAAAGTAATAAATCCCGCTTGGTGCAGCATTTACCCAATAACCTGTTGCTGAATCATATTGAAGAAAGTCGTTGTCAGCCACACTAATAATACTTACATCTCTAAGTTCATTAATATCTGTATTTGCAGCAACAGTGTCTGCCAACCCTGATAGTGTAGTATTTACCCACTGACCTCCGCTGTACATTATAAGCTCACCAGTGATAGGTGAATCTATAGCTACATCGTTTAAGTCATCTAAACTACCACTACCAGACACAGTAATCATAGTTCCATCTGCTGCAACGCTAACAAAACCAATACCAGATACAGTAAGTTCTCCTGTTAAATCATTTACTTTATTAACGATTGATTCATAATTCCATTTGGTATTGGAATCTTTGTAAATTAAAGCATCACCGTCTGCCAAAGTACCAGACATTACATAGTGATTCAATATTTGCTCTGCGTTCCAATGGGCGGTTTCTGACCCAACCATATAGTATTCCACGTCATGTGGATTTGTAGTATCTAATATGTGAGTATCAATATCGTCATGGCTATACAAACCAATATTTTGTAGTAAATCGTGATCTATTTCCGTATCAACGAATGTTAAGTTAACATTATTATCACTACCGGAGACTGAGATAACTGAGTCTCCAAGTATTTTCTTGAACTCTAGGTCTACTCCAGCTTTTTGCTTGAAGATTCCGACACCACTAACACCAACGTTTGAGGCAGTATTGTCCTCACCAACTTCATCAGGACTAAATCCTGAGACAGTTATGGTTTGTCCATCTTCACTTATAGTTACACCACCAGACCCTGCTAGCGTGGCAACACCAGCAACGCTGTTAATGGTTTGTACATAAACACCACTCAATCCACCTGGAGCAGAAGAAAACTCTAAACCGTCTTCTCCAGCTGTAACCCTAACAAATTGCATTGCTGCACCACTATAACTATCAGGTGTATCTTCTAAACCAGTAAAATCATACCCACTAACTGTGTGCCCAGATACAGCTTCATACAATTGTCGTGTTAATATCGGACCTACCGAATCATGATAAACTAACATTCACTTACCTCCAACCAACTCCGATGGTTATTCAACCACCTCTTCTTCCTTTTCTCTACTCTCTATCTGTCTGACTTGAGATGCTAAAGCACTAATAAGTATATGCAGGGCTTCTTCTATAGTTAAATCTCCTGCAAAGTTAATGCTCCCATCTGCTTGATCAAGCGCAAACGAAAAAAATCTTGTATTCATTATTTCCTCTCCTATTAAGTAACATCTGACCCTAAAACCATCCAGTCACTGCTTGGATTAACTACAATAGTTTTATCACCGTAACTATATCCAATCATTCTAACAAGCTCACCTTGTAATGAAGGTGCTGTTTCCGAAAATTCACCATCAACCCCAAGATATAAAGGTTCTCCGTAGTTCAAGTCACCATATTCTGCTCTTACATACCCGACCAAAACTATGTGAGTTTGTGTCCCGTCAACTACAGCAACCCCAAGTAAACTTTTTCCTCTTTCATAATCATACTCGTCTGCGTTAGATGCTGGTAACCACGTACCACTATCACAAAAGCAAACCATACCTGTAGATATAGAACCAGAAGTAGTTACATTATAAACAACTGTTCCACCATACAAGTTTGAATCATTAATAGAGTAACCATCACCTTTAAGTTGAATAAAGTTTCTAGTGTCTGGGCCTGTTGTAACATACATCCATGACCATAATTCCAACGGAACAGAACCATGAATCCACATCTTATAACCTGTTCCTGTGTACGTATTTGTACCACACCCAACAGTTCCACCGACACCGTCTACACTACTTAAAATAGATAGTCTACCAGCTCCACCGCAAACTGTTATGCCATCCTCATCTAAAACTACATCACCACCAGCTGCATAAAAATGGCCATCCACTGTGCTTAACTCTACTTGTAACTCATTGTTGTGGTATCCCTGTAATCCAAGGTAAGACATGTCCATTCGACTGCTACCTTCTGTCCGAACACCGTTCTCATCAATGATAAATCCTCTTGCCGATAACCTAATTTTTCCAGGTTCAAACTCACTCATCTGTGTCCAGTGAACCTTTTTCCAGTGTGTACCATCACCTAGGTCGTCTAAACTCTTCCCACCAAAAAACGTATGATATGCACCTTCTGGAATCTTGTCACTTGTAAAGCTACCATCAACATACGTTCTTTCTGTTAATTGAATATAACCAGCCGTAATCTCTGTTGATAAAAGCTTGGCATAAAGAGTTCCATCATCAATATTATCAAGGTTACCAACTCCAATCCATGTTAAATCGATTAGTCCTTCTACAGTCAATCCAGCTACATTTAGATGTTTGGCTTTTAAATGTCCAACTAAGTAGTTGTCTAAATTAAGCCAATTATCTAATTTAAAAGACTTTTCTGCCTCGGTTATCGAATCTACAACATATTTTGAAACGTCTTGCGAATCTTTAGTAGTAAGTGTTCTTCGTTTTACCATTATTCACCATTAAATCATTGGGTCAACCCACGTAAAAGAGTTTCCTATAACACCAAAGGAAGGATTCCATCCTGTTGTTAAAACATGACTATTGTTGGTATAAGTTAGTGTACAACCTTCTGATACTTTAATCCAATACTCCCAACCTGGTTCTATTGCTACTAAATCCCTCAGCGTAATGTCTGGATCGTAGAGCAACCATTCTGTACCAGTCCAAGCCCAAACAATTTCTAAGTAATCTGATATGCTAGCTGTTTGTACTGTTATAGAGTCATATCCAGGTGCAGGATTAATTTCTCCTTCATCGTCGATAGCTACTGTATAGTTAAAACCAGCAGCCACATTAGAGAAATTTTCATTCCTTATCTTTAATGCAGTCTTACCCCAATCCGATGTGACATATAACCCTGAAGCAGTACCAACCAAAGCAAAACTAGAGTAAACATCAGTATCTATTGACTGAACTGCTCCATCTAAAGATGCCCCCGTAGTAAAGTTAAATCTACCAGAGCTAGCTTGCCCATCGTAAACTAAAAGGTCACTACCAGAACTGAGTACAGTGTCTTCTGAATCGTATACGTTGAATCCTACTCTTTTATTACCACCAGTCGGAACACTACTTCCTGTATACCAATCAGTACTAGTACCAAACTCTGAATTGCGAGCAAATCCATTGTCACCCCACACAATTTGAATCTCTGTATCTCTCACAAACAAGTCAGTAATCGTACCGCTTACCGCATAACTAAGATGCCAGTTCCAAATGTTACTTTCAGTGTTAGTCCAAACGCTACCACCCTCAGCTACAACAGCACTGTACAAACCAGTGCTGAATGTACTGGCGTTTATATCAGTTATAATGTTATCAAATGTATGTGCTGGTATTGTTAGAAGATTTGTTGATCCTGTAGCAATTACATTTTTGTGTAACAATAAACTTGCCCCAGATGCGACCCAGAACCATGCTGTATCTCCTTCCCAAGACTGTTTAAAACCTCTACCTGGAACAATAGCTACTGCCCAGACAGACGCTGTATGAGTATAAACTTCAACAATTGTAGTGGATACCCCAACCTCTGGTACAGTGTAAACTCTACCGTCCGATAACCCTACTACTCCAACATTAGTTTCTCTGTCTGCATCTAAAGCTGTAACAGTTGCAGGAAATACAGAAGTAAACCACGTATCACCACCATTTTTTGTGTGATATACATTAGAACCAGATGCTGCCATTATAACAGCGGCTGTAATGTCCACTGGTGTATCAGGAAGAACGTTAAAAAGAGAAATGCTAATAGTCTCTGTGTCTGTAGTTCCATGAATATCCGTAACCGTTAATGTTACAGGTAAAGTTGTTTGGGCTATATTTGTAACAGTATAAGAATTCTTAACTGTGGTAGCATCAGAGTAACCATCGCATTCCCACAAATAAGTTAAAGATGTTCCGTCAGGAGATACTGAACCACTAGCATCTACATAAACCACTTTAACATAATCAGAATCGGTCTTGACCATATTAATGTACCATTGGAATGTAGCAATAGGTTTCCAATACATAGCTGCCGGAGCTTCTGAACCTAATCCACCAGCTAAGTCAATATCTGTAATCCAAGATACCCCATTAAAATTGTGGTTATACCCACCTACCACATAGTTTCTTCCACCAGGTGCCGAGTAGTCATCAACTATCTTTATAGTTCTACCAACCTCTATCCTAGAATCTCCTTCAATTCGTACACTCCCAGTATATTGAAGTCTATTTAAGTCATCATAAACTCTTGTAGCTATATCTGTAACAATATCAATACCATCAAGATAATCAGACTTTATTTCTGCTCGTCTATATTCTGGTGGAGTAGTAACAAACTTAGATTCCCCGAAAACTACAACACGTTCTTCAGCTCCTTCAACAACAATATAATTCCTCGTTCCGTCATCCGATACGGTAGTGGAAACCTCTATGATGCTTCCTTGTGAATAAAGTTCAGGGCTTTGATTATCAAAGAATATAGGAAAAGCATATTCCTCACTGTTCCATGTTCTGGCATTTCTGGTTGCACCAGCATTCTTATACACAAGGTTTGTTTCGCTTATAGCAATATTTTGGATAAGTTGACACCTAACTTGACCAGAAGGGTCAGCCCATATCCTGTACCCAGTCTTACCACAAATCTGATCAATAATGTCTATGGCGGACATGTAATAAAACTCTGCTGGGTTGTTATTACCTATTATTGGACACAATCCTTGCCCGTAATCTGGGAAGTCTAAAGTGTAACGAGAAGAAGGAATTCCACTTTCTTCTAATGCAGTAGAAATAATAACCTCAGCTGTCCGTTCACTTTCTGGTTGCCCACCATACCCATCTGCATCCACAGTAATGTGATACACTTTCTTGTTCTCTTCAAGATAGTAATTCATCTCACACAGTTTTAATATGTCTTGACACGCAACCTCAGTTATACCAGGTTCGTCTGTCATAGTTATCTTTTGAATAAAACCATAAAAGGTTGTCTTTAAAGTATTTAACTTGTTCCAACCTTGCCTAACTCTAACACGATCCATCGGTTTCCAATCAATCTTATTCAGAAATTCATCATAAGCATCTATAACTTGAAAAGTACACATACCAGAACGTTGATTAGCACCGTATGTAATTTTACAATTAACTACATCAGGTTTATACTCTATTCCAGCATAGGCATCAGGAGTTCTAAGAGACTCAACCCCCAAAGCATTTTTCCAAATACTTATCTCTATTAAAGGAGTTTTTACCCTTTTGTCGTACTCTTCTGCAATATACTCGTCAACTTCTGCCATTATATATTAATCCATCTTTAAAATGGTCATTGTAACGTCCCAAGAATCTTCCCCATCTCCCACTGAAGCTGTAGCTAATACTGGCCGAAAAACTGCACTAAAATCAATAATTAAGCACTGAAACGGTTCAGTAACAGAACTGCCAGGGTCTCCAGGGTAGTAAAGATGATCCCAACATGTATCTATTATGTTTCTAGCATAATATAAGGTTTCTAATTCCCTCATCATACTACCAGCTATTGCCGTAAATTTTAACACACGCGTAGCACCATCGAAACCACCAATTTGAACGCTTGGAACAGTCGAACCTACAAAGTTAATTTGTTCATGTCTTAATGACCGTACCCAGTAAGTATCTCCTCCAGCCCTGTCTGGATTACGTACAAATGTATAATCACCAAGAACCCATCTATTTACAGCCATTTTTTACCTCGAATTTGTTAAACTCTTACCCCTACTTTTTTGACCAGCCCTTGAAGTTAAATTAAAGTTATCAGGATCACCAACTAACATTGCTTTCATATTAGTAAGAAGCTGACCCATCTTAACGTTAAGATTATCCATTTGCCCCTCTATACTAATTAATGTACCATTACTTTGAGTTAGAATGTTATCCGTAGAACTAGTATCAACAATTAAAGGAGCACCAGGTTCTGTTCCTAACATAGGTGTTGTTGGTTGAGCTTGTAGTGGTTGAGACATTGGTACACCAGCCAACATTTGATTAGTCATATTAGGAATTAAAGCAGCTTGAGTTTCATTCCACCAAGCACGTTTACCAACGTGATAACCTGTAGGAACATTATACTCAACTTCAACCATAGCTTGAGTATTTTTTTCTATTTCTCCTGTTAGTGCATTAAGCGCAAACGTGTTAGCTTCTTCACTATAAATAGCATTTTTATCAAGACTAGGATCATAGAAAGAAAAGACACCTTTTTCTGTTTTACCAAACAACTGAGCAATTCCAAGTAAAGATTGATATCTTTGTCCCCATTTAGAACTAGAGTCTGTAAGCCCTTGTTGTATCTTATTAATTATATCAAGAGGTTTACTTTGAATATCACCCCAATTGATAAAGGAAGTTACCCTTTTAACTGCCCCCTGAGCTATAAGGTTAACATTTTCTAGTTTTACTAAGTCATCACTAAGTGTAGAAACTGTCTTTATTATCTCGTTTAACGAAGCCAGAGTTTCCGCATCGTTGGTAAGTTCCAACTTTTTGTTTAGGTGTTCTAAAACATCACCAAGATTTTCTTGTGTTATCTCGCCAAACACATCTGGGAGAAACCCTTTAGCATCTTTTGCTTGTTGACCGGTTATAAATGAATTCCAGCTTGTGTTAAATGTAGTAATCGTTCCTGTAACACTTTGTAATTCCTCTAGCAGTTCAGGAGCATATTTTTTTACTTGCAAAAACTGTTCTAGAGGAATAGCTTCACCTAAAGCAGTATATTCTTCACCCAACCTTGACACTTCTTCTAAATGTGTAGCATATGATAAAGCAAGACCACCATAAACGTCCTTTAACATTTCAAAGTCTTCGGCAGACATGGTTGATCTACCCTCTAAAAGTTCTTGCATTAACTCTCTTTCTATTGCTAATAAGCTCTTACCACCAGTAGTTATTCCACCAACCTCTGAAGCAATTACACCAGGATATGTAGTGGAAAGACCAATCTGTCCGGCTTGCATTGATTCACCTAATTTACCAGTCATAAGACCAAACGGTGCTCTGAAGTCAAGGTTAGCTACTGACGATAAAATTTGGAACATTTTTTCAGTTCCTACTATTTGTCGTTCAGTATACTCAACATTTCTTTCTAAAATAGAGCTAACTTCTGCTTGGATTACAGCATACGCATTACCAGCTACCGTTACAGCTTTTTGAGTTTCAGCATACTCCTCAGCCCACTCTACAGCTAATCTATAGGTTTCAGCATCTTCTTTATATCTATCAGGAACTATTCCACCTTCATCAGTTAAGGCTTTTAATCCTCTCATAGCCGCAACAGTCCACTGAACTTCATCGCTTATGTTCTGCCACTCAACAAAACCATGTTTAGTTGCTTCGTTTAGTTCTTCTTGGCTTATTAAACCTAACTCTCTTGCTCTCTCAAGCTCAGGTAATGCACCAAGACCTTCTTTCCACGCTTTTTTTGCTTCATAGTTTTGTTTAAGAAGCTCAGCCGAATGTTGTATTTCTCGTGGAGCAAAATATTCAGCATATTTAGCTTGTCTACCACTACCAATTTTAGGATATTCTTTCTTAGCTTCTTTCCTTAATTCCTTTATTTGCTCTTCTACAGTAAATACACTACCTTCGTCTACATCAGTAGGATGATAAACTTCTTGTATAATCTCTTGAACTTTAGTAGCAAAATCGGTAGAGACATCATCAAATATGTTCTTAAACATACCCTTCATTTTGTCTTCTGAAGATATCATACTTTTAACAATGGTATCCGCAATAAATCCACCAACTGCACCACCAGCAGCCATTCCTATAGGGCCTCCTAGAGCTAATCCAACACCACCACCAAGTCCCATTCCTGCCGATTGCCAACCACCCATACCAAGTCCTTGTCCTACCATACCGAGCATCATACCACCCATCATACCACCACCAGCGCCAGCACCACTAGTACCCCAACTAGCAGCACCTCTACCTACTCCTGCCCATGCTTGTTTAGGTCCACTCCAATCCCAACCTCTTGGGCTGTACCAAGCACCACCAGTTGCCGGTGCGGGTGGAACAGCTGATACTCTTCTCGTCATAGCTTCTCTATACCCGCGCGGGTCTTTTGGGTCAAGAACTAGAGTCTGTAATGCTGGAGTAGCTGCTCTACCAGCAAAAGCTGGTCTAGCAGTATCCCTAACCGGTAAAAATCGTCCAAAACCTTGTCGCATAGCTTGCATCCGTGTAGTACCAACCGATGCTGTTGTCACTAATGCTAATCTATTTTGCGCTGCTGTTAAGTTAACTGCTGCCATTTGTTGATTAGCTGTTGCTTTTAGTAATCCATTTTTTAATACTATTTCACGTCTTGTTAAAGAGGCCATTCTGTTAGTGTTTGTAGTAAGTAACTGATCAGAACGAACTCTAGCTAGATTAGCACTAGTCCTTTGTTGTTGTTGCTTAGCAAAAGCTGCTCTATTGGCAGCATCAGATACACCTAGCTTAGCAGCTGAAATTTGAGCACCCGAACCCCTCAAAGAAGCGGCTGGAACACCAGCAAACCCGGCAATACTAGCATCCATCATAGGTAGTTTTCTAGCAACACCAGCCAAACCACCTAACCAACCTCCTGCCGCTTTAGCTATCTTTAATCCAACAAATGCTGCTGCTAATATAGTTAATGTTTTGGCTAGAGTTAGTAATGGGCCATTTATACCAGATATCTTATCAAAAACAGTAGCTAATCCTTGCATCATGTTTGTCAAAGAACCAATTGCACCAGACTCTTTACCAATAGTCATAAGAGCTTTATTTTGAGCAGCTGTAAATTTGTCCCAAGTATTCGCCAAAGTATTAACAATTTTTGCATTAGCATCAATAGCTTGTCCATTAGCATTAGCAGAAATAGTAGACGTTGCTATTGCTTGATCAAAGTTATTTAACAAAGCAATAAATTGAGCATACCTTCTCTGCCCTGCACCAGCTGCTTTTGCTATTTCTAACCATGCAGACTCGTCCAACACATCTTGTTGTTTCATCGCTGATAGTTGAGACATAATGTCCCAATAGTTCCTTACTTCCCCAGCAGAGTCTCTAACAGCCACACCAAATCGTGACAATGTTTTTATAGACTCTTGGTTATATAAAGTAGACATCAATGCTCGAATCGCATTACCAACTTCTACTGGACCTAATGTTACAGCCTCACTTAAAGCTGCAACAAGACCGTTAACTTGGTCAACATTTAATCCTGCTGAAGCCGCAGCACCTGACATTATAGCAAAACCCTGTGCTAAATCATTAACAGATGTTGCTGCGTTCTGCGAAACAGCTACCCACTTATCAAGCAGCATCATACCTTGGTCTAACTCCAACCCCGTCTGTCGTAAAGAACCAACTAAGATATCCATAGATTGTGAGTAATCCATTCCAGTAATATTAGCCAAAATAGAAGAATCACGTAACATTACAGTTGCTGTAGCCAGTCTCTTCGTCTCATTAGTAAGACTAGCTGTAGCTCGTAAAGCTAAATCCATACCCCTTAAGGTTCTTTCAATGGGCATACCAAATTCAATCGCCACGTCAGCTACTTGTTTGAAGTATGTATAAAGTTCATCACCTACTTTTCCAGTAGTGATGCTTATTCTTGCTAATGAAAGTTCTAAGTCTTTCCAAACTTCTACAGTTTCTGCAAGCTTCTTAAATACTCCATAAACACCGAAAATCGCTGCTTGCCAAATAAGAACTTTCTTAGTAGCAATAGCAGCTTGGTTACCAAAATTTTCTAGTGTTATAGCACCACGAACACCTTCAGAACTAAAATTCATCATAGCTCTGTTTGTATGTCCCACAGCAGTACCCATAGATTGTATACCGCTGGTTGTTGCTGCTAATTGTTGCCCATACCCTTGGCTGGTAATTGGACCTGTAGTATATGCCATATAAATTATACCTCTACTCTATACTGGATTCATCAGTAGGAATTACAAACTCTGTTTGTATATTGTCACCATAGACGCGATCAAACCATTCTGAAATTTTTGAGGGTTTATCCCAAATACTTCTAGGAGGTCTTTTGTCCTCTGGTAATTCCATATAAGAGTCTATCTGTATTCTTCTCTTTATAACAAAAGATACAGTATAAGGATACTCACTGACCCCGAAACCATCTAAAGATTTATGAAGCGGTTGTTCAAGCTTTCTGACAACGTGCCACCAACCAGTGAACACGCTGTCCTCAGCTAATTTTTTAAGTCTTCACCCATAAGTTCTAGTTTGTTGTAGGCATCAGATAGTTGTGTTTTCAAATTAATGTTACTAGAAAGATACTCTTCAAAAGAATCAAACGCAAGCGTTTTATAGTTTGTATCTTTATATGTTCCTTTATAAATACAAAAATCTCTAAACATATTTGCAAACACTCTTGAACTCTCTATATCAATTACTGCTGTAACATATAATTTCTTTATATCTTTTGCAGCATCTTTCTCCAGCTCTTTCCTTCTTTCTTTTGACCTTTTTTCCATGTAGTCCGTCAATTGTTTTATACGAGATGTCTTTGCCTCATCTTGAGCAGCAGTATATTCTTCTTGTTCCTCTAGTGTTGGAGTATCTGACAACTCTGGTATAGCTACTTCCTTTATATGAAGCAACCCTTCCTCACTATAGCTAGGAGTCTCAGAAGCAACAACGCTATCAATCATGTCTTCTTTTTTCAAAGATTCCAAATCGATAAATGAAGCCATATACTCTTCTGTGGTGTTGTCTCTCAGCTTCATTCGCTGTTCACGACTCTTTCTTAAAGCAACAGTTCTTGCTTCTTGATAATCTAAGTCACCGACTACTCTTACATACACAGTAGCCTTTATATCATCTCTGTGCATAAGTTCGACCTTTGTTTTCCATCTAAAAAGATCAGCTAAATTACTCATTTCCTTTCCTCTCTTTACAAAAATAGGGGAACCCCAAGACATATAAATGCCAATTGAGGTTCCCCTTTATTAGTCGTTATACGACTGTTCCTTTTTTAACCTATTTAATTGTTAGTCTTTATCTATTATGTAGGGCCATTACCGCTATACACAATACACTGTGAATCATCAGACGCGAAATTAAACGTTTGTGTCAGTTGTCCACCAACATTAGTAGTAGTTCCATCAGACGTAATCCTCATTGATGGGATAGTTACCGTCTTAAGGACTGTGGAGTTATCGGCTGGGTCTTTAACTTCAACCTGCAACTGCAAAGTACGAGTGTCATATTGATCAACACCATACTCTTCGTAAGCATCTCCATCTTTATCACCAGTTGTAAGCAAAGCCACAACTTCATTGTCTACGTCTAATACACTAATATCACCTGTAACGTCAGGTGGTTCTGTTATGTAACCAACTAGAGAAGTATTTCCCATCTCCTTAATAGGAGTATTAGGGAACGAACCTCGAATTGTTACACTTTGTACCCTATACTGAGTTTCCTTAGTATCGTCTGATGCAAAAATATAAACAGGAATGTTCTTACCTTTGATAGCTGCTGGAACTGTACCATCTGAAATTTCACTCCAAGCCATAGTAGATGTACTTGAATGGTACACAACTAGTGTTTTATCCGCAGGGTCACCGTAACTACCGCTAACGGTAACTGTTGTACCAGCAATTGAACATTCTGGGCCTTCCTCAAGCCAATCACCAGCAATAATTACGCTAAGAGCGTAATCACCATTTCTTAATTGTTTTGGTGTTTCAGATAGCTCAAACTCATTAGAACCATCTAGTACACCAGAGTCAACCACGACGTCATTACTAAGGTATCTCTTTTCGCTACCCCCAACTGTGTACTCTTCTGTACTCTCACCGTCAACTGAATAAGTAAAATTAAAGTCAGTAATTTGAGCATACTTTACGTGAATACACTTCAAATGCTGGGCAACATCTGCTTGCTTAATGTAAGCAATCAAGTCACAAAATCCAAGATTTACAACATCCACACCAGCACCAGGATATGCTTCATAATCTGTACCAGTCAAAACTGAATAAATTCTGTGTGACACATCAAAAGCCTGAAATGTTGCTGTTACCTCTGGAATATCGGTAACAACACCAGCTCTTCCTGAGTTACCCAACTCATTAATAGTTGTGTTTGGAATGTTTACAGGTATATCAAGACGCTGAACACGATGTGCAAAAAAGTTGTCTACTGGACCTACAATCCTTAATTCTGTATCCTGATACGGAATCGCTACTCTTTTTGTCATTCTACAACCCTCTTATTTATTTTCCCTCTCTCAATATACTAACATTACCTTTTCTACCTAAATAACCTTTTTTATTCCGCACCTTTTTTACCGAAAAAATTTCTCCTTCCCTGAGAGAGTATCTCCATTATTGCGCTTTAGTAGACTTAGTACTAAAACTAACATTTACACGCCAATATTTATTTTTGTTTCCGAAACCAAACCCATACGTGGGTTTTAACGTTCTGTCCTCTGGACTTACATATTCAATAATTCTTAAGTCTACACCAATTATGCTTTTCCCTGTGTCAGCATTAAATCCAGAAGAATAATCTCTTATTGGAATGGCGTTATCTAACGCAGCATATAACAAGTCACCCAAGTCGTCACGTTGGGTATCTGTCGATGCAAAAATATCTACAGACCAGTCTCTTTCGAACCAAGCTGCGCCAAGCTCACCACCTATTTCAGCCGTTAACTTATGTTCAATAGAAGCTGATGGAACTATTAATGTTCCAGTTTCAATTTCATTATAAGGATAGCTATCAACAACGCTGGTTACATAGGAACCTATAATATTTTTCACAAAGAAATATACGCTTAAGTCTTCGTTTCTAAGTTTACCCATTATCTACATACCCAAACCAACTCCGAGAAGTACACCACCAAGCGCAAATACCCAAGCAGTAATCTTCATAAGTATCATCCAAATTGGTTCCTTATAAATAATTTCAAGAGCTACCGCACCTCCGGTAGCAACTGTTCCTCCAGCCATCAATATTATCCCCGCCAAGCAGAACGCTACTTCTATTCCTGCCATTTTTTCTCCTTTCTATTTTGGAATTCTCCCTGTAAACCTTCTTATTAAATTACCAAGTCTATCAAATATTGCACCACGTCCCATCAATACATTCATTGAACCAAACTTAACTACCTTCTCACTACCAGCTATGACAAACACCATGTTTCCTTTTTTTGACTTCCACTGATAACCAAGGTGTCGTCTATCGTCTATGGTCATTACAGCAGCTTCAGTTTGTGCAAACCCTATTGTAACATTTATCAAAGCTAATAGTCTAGCCAACACTACACTTCGTTCAAAAGCTCTTAACATCTCTTTTTTGTAGGTGTGACCAAACGATCTTAATAAATGCTTTGATTGAAATCCGACTACTGGTTGAGAATTACCCCACTCAATCAGCTCCCAAAACGGTGCTATCTCTTCGTCTATCATAAGGCTACATTTAGCATCTGTCAACCGACTGTAGGTGTCATTTTTATCTCTACCTTGTAGAAAAGCAATATACATACCAGTAAATCCTTCAAGAGTACCTGCATAATCACGAACCCTGTTCTGAATTCTTTGTAAGTCAGCTAAGTCACCAAGCAACCTTAAATCAATATACTTAGCTTGATAAAGACCAGACTCATCAATGTAAACACCTGTGTGCCCGTTTCTTGCAAAAGCAGACTCTAACACTTCCATGTAAATAGGTGAGTTACTGTACTCATGAATATCATACATTGCTTTTAGAAACTCTTCTTTTAATTGTTCGTTCAGTGTAAAAGCTGATATTTTTAGTTGTTGATAAATGATGGTAGAAACTTCACCTAACATAAAGGCAATGTTTAGTGGTGAAACTACTAATCCAGCCGCAGCAATTACACCTGGCGGATTAAAAGCGACGATACTGTGTGTATGCACTAATGATCTATTCATTTACTCCTTCAACACTTATACCAACCACTGTAAAAATACCACGAGTGAAAGAGTTCATGTTGTCCAACACTATCTTTCGTACTTTTTTAAACTGCTCTTGGTCTTGTATTTCCTCTTCTAATTCTCCCAAAGCAATCGCGCAATATTTCTTTTTCTTTTTGTCAATCATTCTTACAATTTCCAGTTCTGTAAGACCACCCTCTAATTCCTGTTTTCTTTCCATAATTAATTCCTTACCTATTTTTAAGTTCCACAGCTCTTAACATTTAACTCTTCTCAAACTCTGTACATAAGAAACGAATTCTGTCTCTAGTTGGTACTCCTCTGTATATTTTCTGCGTGGGATTAAGTTTTCTGGAATCAGCAATTATGTATTTTATACTTGATATTTGGTCACTTGTTAAAACGTCTATGTCAATAGTAATTGAACAATCACCAACAAACGATTCACCCGCTGTGTCTTTGTCAGAGATGTCTTGGGAGTTCCACCTCACGTGTGCCGTAGTGGTTACCACGTCATCAGTAAATAGATAATATGCACCAGAACACTCGCTACACAACGAATTCAAACTCGTTTTATTAATTCCATCCAACAAATTAGCACCGGAACAAAGCGAACACTCAGTATATGATCCTTCTAAATAGAACGATACAGTTTGTCCAATTGCTGCTCTAATGCTGTCTTTAGTAGATTTTGTTGACGGAAATTCAATAGCCACGAAAAAACCTCTTATGACTCGTATTTTTGAGACGTTAAAGATGAATTAAGTGTTTCAACAACTAACGAATCAAATTGGTTAGCAATATAATCCCACGTAAATTCTTCTCTTTGAGTATATTTATATGCTGTTTTAGCATATTCAGCTAGTTTTATTCTATCAAAATATAATTCGTCTAAAATCTCAACTAAGTGCTCTATACTAATTACCCCACCTTCTGTGTTAACACCACCAGTCAAAACGTCCCAGTGGTCAACATCAATTAGCGGAGCATACCCTGTCCACAATTCTTTACAAGCTGAATGGTTAGGAACAATTTGTGCAACACCACATGCTGCGCTTTCGAACGGGCTTAAACCAAACCCTTCACCCATCGATGTCATTACTTGTACATCAGCACAGTTATAAACTTTGCAAAGATTTTGAATTGTTACCCCTTCTGCTGCTGTCATGTCCGATTGATCAGTTATATATAACTTGTCGTCTATACCCCACCTTTGTGATAAAGAAACTAAGTTCCAACCAACATCATTTAAGACCCCATGATAATAAAAAGCAATATTTTTACGGTCACTTGGACTCTTTCTTTCCAACCAAACCGACATTGCTTTCAAAAATAAATCTAAACGTTTTCTAGGTTGGTTTCTATTAACGTTCTGAACAATGAATAACTCGTCTGGAATATTCTGAAGAAGATGCCTAGCGTCTTCCATTGGATAAAACTCGTCAGTGTCTACTCCGTGACCAATAATTTTTATGCTGTGTGGATATACTTGCTCAATGGCTTTCTTTCCAAACTCAGTATACGCTGTTACTTGTGCACCAACCTCACGTATAACTCTTAACCATTCTTCCTGAACAGGTAAAGCGTCTACTGGAGAGTATATAATAACTTTTTGCCCTTCTGGCATGTGGCTTAAATACTCTTTAACAATCCACAAATCATTATTAATAATAATAACGTCTGGTTTCTCTTTACGTATGATCTCTTCTACCCTGTTAAACCCATACAAATTTCCAGTTGTTCTGGCTGGATAAATCCTAATTAACCCTTCATATCTATGTGGATCACCTATTGGATGGTTAATACCCAGCACAGAAATTTCATATTTACCTGTCCTAAGTAACCCTTCCAGCACTCCCTGAGAAACTCTCCCAAACCCCGTAGTTACGGCAGGCGAATCTCCGATCCAAAATAATTTTGTTTTGTTTCCCATGTCCTCTCCTTTGCTATCCTTTTTTATCCTACATTCAAAATTAATACACTTGACCAAGTTACTATAGTATCACCCAACTAAACTGTCTTTACGGCACCAGTACTATCAACATCTACGACAGTCCATTTCTCACTAGAACTATCCCAACCCACTAAAACACAAATTTTTACATTTAAATTCTCAACTAAATCAGCTACTTCTTCTAAAGTATCAAATGTTCTTACTACCATATTATCTCTCCTACCAAGCTGTTTGCTTCGCTGTTACTATTATTGGAGCATGAAGTATCCTATCATCTTCCCCTACAAGAATAAGTGAATAACTAGCATTACCATGAAAGTTTACCGGTATACAACTAAATCCTTGGTCAAACCATGACATCGGTTTATTATACACGAAGTGTATCATTTCAGCAGCACGAAGATGACCAGAGTAAAGTCCTCTAACATTGTTTGTTAAATATTTATCACAACTACTGCTAGTTTTTATCCATATTGGGTGGTGTGAAAATATCAAATGAAATCTACCATCATAATTAAGACTTTCTTTCAACCATTTGTGTTGTTTCTTATCATAGTTTTCTAATGTCGCTCCCCAACCAACAGAGAACTTACTTCCTAAGTATGAGGTATCTAAGAAGTTTAAACAGTAATTCTTTATACTTTTTGATTTGTAAGTACTGTCTCCGAAATACTGAGTCCATAGCGTACCACAGTCGTGTTCGCCAGGGATAATAACTACCTCAGATTCAATTTTTTTAATAGATTTACTTGCAAGCTCGAACGATACCTCATCATCTTTATCATGAACAGTATCCCCTGCAATAATGACTAAATCTACTTCGTCTTTATTTATTCTATCAACCATAAGGTCTAAATTATTTTTAAAAGGTTTGATATGCAAATCAGCAAGAAGTGCTAATTTAAATTTAATTTCATCCATTGTTTACTCCTATCCTTTCCTTATTCCCAATCTTTTGTTTGCCCATAAAGGCGACCATAAGCTGGTCTTGCCAATTTTTTAGGTAATAACATGTTTAATTCATCTACATCGTCTTGAAGAGCCGAAGATCGCTGCTTAGCAGACTCAATATTAGAATAAGATATTTCTTCATCTCTCCAACTCACAGCCGAACTAACCGACGAAAACTTCGAACCGCTTTTTATCATAATAGCAGCTTGAAGAACAATTGGTCTATTGTCTTGTCTTTGTATTACTGGTGGAGAAGAAAAATCAAAAGTAACTCCTGTCCCTGTATTTCGCAAAGCTACTCCATCATTATCAAGATAATATCTGTTAGACCATCTTGGCATTAGCGCATTTACTGCGTGTCTTAAGATATTATGCAATAACTCATCAGTATACGTATACGGTTCAGTAGTATCACCTATGTGAACTCTAAGAGGTATCAAAATTTCCTCAAGATTTGATTGTGTAAAAGTCATTATATTGTGCCCTTAACCTCAATATATTTTCTATCTCGCTTAGTTTCAGTCCCAAGAACATAATCAACATCAGCTATGTACCCACCTGTTGTGGTAGGTGCCCATAAGAAATAAGCATAAACACCAGAAACTGTAGCTTGTCCACTAGTAACCACATCCTCAGTTGCAATATCATAAATAGTATAAACAGCTGATGATGGATTAGTTACTGAAGAAACCTCTGCCGAATCAGCAGAAGTTACGACAAACCTAGTTTCACCTACATACCATATCATACTGACACCTACCTACAAATTATATTGTTTTTACAGAGGTTGTACCATCGTCTACTGAGGTAACACCTGTAATATCACCACGCTCCTTTTCCTCAAGGTTTTCGGCTGCTTTTCTTATAAAAGTAACAGTTTTAATTGCTTTATTATCTTCTTCAGCAAGCACCAACAGTCTCCTAATTGGTGTTGATGAAGTGAACTCACCCACACTCTTTTTCATTTTTGGGTAAGGTTGTTTCAAAAGGTCTTTCAAGAAACCATCGCTAACGGCATTTGTCTCATCAATCTCAACGTTATGTGTTTCTAATTGCATTAAATACCCGTTCTTAATAGCTCCTTTGTTTTTCTTCATGAAGAACTTTTCACCTTCCTCATCAAATATCTCCAATGTAATATCATCAATATCTGTTTCAGAATTATTTGGATCACCTTTTAAAATATATTCGTCAAGGTCACCTCTTTTGGTTAAGCAAAGTCCACTAACTGCCCCTTTGACTACTTTCCGATAAAATATCGGATACGTCTTATCGTTCATTTTATTTTCTCCTTTTAACTTTATTTTACATCGAAATTTTAATCCTCTCACTCTTCCGATGTGTTAGATTTATATAATCTAACGTTTTAAAGGGGAGGAGAGTTACTCCTCCCCTGAAAAATTAGGCATCAGTTCTTATAATTACGATGTTGTCCATACCATCAAGAATCATACCAAACTGTTGATATATTCTTATATGCCATGTTGGAGGAGCAGTAGCCATTTCTGTCCACTGATCTTCTCTAACATCACCATAAGTTATAAACTCACCAACGTTGTCTCCAATAACGCAAATCATATCGTCTTGTATTAACTTGTTTCTATCATATACGTTATCATAAATTTGCTCTAAAGCTACAAAGTTTGCACCATAGTAACCCCCAAACCAACCAGTTCTTCGAATTTCTTCTAAAGCTGATGGTACTGGAAGAGCACAAGTAGGTGAAGCAATGTCAGCAGTTATTGGTAATCTATACCCAGCAAACTTAGTAATAGGAGCCAAGGCTGTTCTTCTACCAACTACGCTGCGAACACCGCCTGATACGTCAGCTATCTGATCGATAGCGTCTTCCAGAGCAGTTCGTGTTAGCGAGCTTGCGTAATAGAAATTGACTGAGTCATTGATTGTTGCCAATGTATACAATGCACCTACTACTTTTGCTACATAGAAATCAGAAAGTTTAGCCATCATCTCTGCACGAATTGAATCGACTGTACCAATCTCTCCAGACTCTACTTCCCACTCATTATGGGAAACTTCTGCATATGCTTGATCTAAGTTCCAAGTCACATTATCTTTGATTGTGATTTGACTTGCCAGTGTGTTCTGACCAGGAACCAACTGACGAACCTCGATACCTCTTCGAACTTTCTTCACTAAAGCATCACCAGGTTTCAATGATCGTGTATTTAAAAACATTCCTACCACATCTCTCGATACGTGGTTAGGATCGATATATTCCACAATCAACTCTGCCAAAGCTCGTCTATCGGTCTTAGCAACTTCGGCATAAGCTTCTTTAAATTTCTCCTGTTCCATTTTTTCACTCTCCATGTAGGGAGGGTTTTACCCCTCCCCACAAGTTAATTAAATTTATTGACCAGTTTTAACGGTCAGTGTGGCGTTAGCTTGACTATACTCAAAAACAACACCAGTTTTCTCTGACGCTGTGGCTGTGTATGCCCACTTTCCACCTGCTTCGCATGTCACATAATTACCAACTGCTAAGTTATCGCTATAAGTAAAGCAACCAGATGTAACAGCATAAATACCATCATCATAAGCTAGCATCAAAGCACCAGAAACGATTGTTTCCTCTTCTTTCAAGCGAGGTACAACCATTCTTAGTGTAACGTCAGCAGGAAGGTTCTCACTCCCCTCAATAAAACCACGTAATGTATACGGTTGAGAAGTTGTATTACCAGTTTCATCAAGCGTAGGAAGGGTTTCATATAGCGGAGGTTTTTCGTTGTAAACTCTGAAAGCTGCCACGAAATGAGCATCGGTGTCTGCACCAGCAGTAGGAAGCAAAGCACCTTGAACTACGTCAGGCGAAGATTTTCCAAGGGCTGGTGTAAGTTTTACAGCGAGTCCTGCTACTATTGCTTGTTGTGCAACGCATGGGATAGCTGTTCCCTGTAATTTGATTTCCATATTTTCTTACCTCATATTAGTTGTTGACAACTAATTTATTTTTCTTCTTTATGTTCTTGCAGTCCCTTTCTCAACCTATCAGTAGCGGTTCCTTCTTCATCAGAGCTGTCTGACTTGATTGGGGGAACTGTTATACTCGCCGATGCGCTTGCACCTTCTTTTTTCATCTCACTCATTTTATTTAAAGTGAATTCGAATACCTCATCGGACATGGCAAGCCAGTTATCGTCACTTTCGAGATCAATATCAAGCTCTGCCTCCTCGACCTTTTGTTTTCTAGCAGCTAGAGTAGCTACCCTCTTATCTTGCTCCTCTTTCATTGCTTCAATTGTTTCTTTGTATGTTTGAAGCTCCTTTACTGTTTCTTCGATTGCTACTTTTTCAGTTGTTACTGCTTCTGTTTGAGATACTTGAGCCTGAAGTTCACCCACTTTTTCGTCTAATTTGGCAACCGTAGACTCAAGTTTTGCTTTTGTTTCAGTCAATTCATCTCGCAGCACTTGAATTTCTTTCTCGTCCATATTTTTTACCTCTTCTTTAGCTTTTGCCTGTTCAGGGTCAAGCTCTTCTTCTATATTTTCTATCCTTTCCTCTGCTTCTGCTACAGCTAATTGGTTTCGTTCACTGAGAATCCCCCGAACTTCTTGTAATAAAAACTCAGTGTACTTCTTATTCGTCATCATGATTAGCCACCTCTTCTGCTAACGCAAGTTCAAGCTCTTTCAACTCTTTTGTAGGTAAACACTTCAACCATGTTGAACTGATTGTAAGAAGAGAAGTTCGACCCTCATAAGCAGGGTCTTGAACAGCTGTAATTGCTTTCGTAGTGGTATCTTTAAGCCATTCTACATCATCAGCTACTTCAGCTTCTCGGTAACGAATCTCCCAAGAAAAGTCTATTGCTCTTCCTTCGTTAACTTCGCTTTTAAAGTAGTCTATAATGTTAGGATACTCGTCTTTGTATAAAGCACCCTGAGCCACAAGCTTATTTCCGTCTCTTACTCCGTTTTTTATTAATCCAATAATGGTAGCATCAGCATGACCACCTAATCCAGCCTCTGAATCGAAATTCGCTTTAATCGGCATGAACTTCATTGACCTTAACAAATTATCAAATTCGTCTTGGCTTATACCTTGGCTATTGGCGTTTGGTTGATCATCAGTAAAAACTAGCTCTACTGGACTTAATAAGGGATTAGTATACTCATCCCCAAGTTCAGCTGCTGCTGCTTTATCTAAAAAATTTAAACTTAAATTAAATTTGGCTTCTTTATCCATCGTACATCCTCCATCGACCAAGTCACAGATTTGCTAAACTAGCACATACTATCCCTCTAGTATATATAGTACATGTTCTGCCCCATAACGTCGCATTTTACGTACGTTGCATACTATACAGTTTTATACCCTCTAGTTATTATCCTCGTATCTTTCTTAGCTTCGGTTACTTCTTTCCAGTCTTCTACTTTTGTAACTTTAACTGAATTGCTCCAATCAAATGTAACAGCATCTTCTGTCATTTGATAAGGTACTTTGAAGTAATCATTTCCTTTGCTTATAATTACGTGTGTTTCAAAAACATCAGATATCCACATAGATGAGGTTAATTCTGGTTGTGGACGATTACTATCAAGTGCATCGTATATCTTCCTCTCAATCTCTCTAAGACTGGTTTCACTTATAGCCTCGCTAGTACCTTTCTTTGAAAGTTGTACTTTGCAAATTGCTACTTTCTCTCCTTTAGTATAAGGTTTACCAGTACGTTTACTTTTTCCGCTTATACCACTAACGCACTTCTCCATCCACGTATTGTTTTTAGGTGTATCTAAATTTTTAGGTAATCCATAAGGCATATTATTCTCCTCCGACTAGCCTCCAAAAGGCAATTATTTTTTCCTCGTCGTCCCTTGTTTCTATATTAAGTGTTGGGTACAATACCACCTCGTTACCTAATGCTGCACTATTGTCATTAAACGGTAGTGTGTAAGCCTCTTGACCAAAGTCACCACCCCACTTCGCCAAATAAAATTCTCTGTTTTTCCTAAAGTATCCATGATGTTTATTTGTGTCTATTTGCTGTTCATGTATTGTCCTGCTCCAGAAATGAAAATACCACGAATTGCCTGAAGTACATGATTTTATGTCTCCTGAGTTTACTGCTCTTCGACAATAATCATTATCCGAGTAGTATGCGGGATAAAAGTTAACATCAATATACCCCAACTTCTCCATTACAGACTTCTTATACAGTGTAAAATTGTGAACATCACCCATCGGTACTGGTTGTATGTCTACTTCTTCAGAGTGTTGATCAAACTTTTCCCAACACCTGTGATCTAAAGAAAGCGGACTGAAGCTATGCTCTGCAAAATATTGGTTACACTCAGGATAAGTAATACATAAATCTCTAACATCTACTTGCTTGGCACATACCCACTCATAACCAGCGTCAGAAATTTCTATCATAGAAGCTATAGCATAAGGATAAACAATAGTATCGTTACCCATAACTATTAAATTTTCATAGTCGTTCTCTTTCCATGCAAAATCGTACATATCATTTATTGAGTATGGAAATCCCTTATTATACTCATGAACTACGTAACTTAATCCGTTTTGTTCGGCATAATCTATAGTCTCAACATCTGTATTTTTTCCTATTACCAAGAAAACATCACACGCATCTGATGTTTCAAATACTGACTCTACTGCTAGTTTAGTAAAAGGAAAGTTACCAAACGCAGCTATCCCTACCAGCGTATTACGCATAAATCTTCTCCATCTGTTCTTTTATATCAGAAAAAACTAGTTGTAACTCAGTATTAGGAGACCAAACTTTGTTAGCAGGAAGTGTATTTACATACACGAAATGAGAGGCTATCCTCTTGTATGTAAAAGACATTATTGTTTTTGTCTCATCCATCCAAGTATCATAGTTCTGGCAAAATACCTGCGGACCTGAGTTTCTCCCTATTATAAGCTTACAACTTTTTCCTAAATAAGCTATTTCATTTAAATCAAACATTCCTTTATTTATTATATCACTAGTTGTGAACAGGTTGTCCTTTTCAAAATCCACTCCCTGCGTAACCACAAAAGTTATGTCTTTGTACTCATCACACAGCAAAGAAACTACTGCGTTTAAGTCAAAGTTCTCAGCTTGACATGATTGTACTGGACCGTTCGATATAAGAACAATTTTTTCCCTGTCTTTTACAAACTTGTCTATAGTATCTGTTTTATAGTATTCAAAGTTAATTTTTGGTATGTAGTCATGCGGTTGATTAGGAAGAGTACCCAACCCCAAAACACTCAACATATCACTATGCATCTCATATAATTTCTCTACAACACAACCTATTCCTGGTAAAACATATCTACCATCCCTACCTATCCAAGTATTTATGTAAATCGTGTCTTTGTCTATAACAAACATAGCCATAGAGTGCATAATCTCTGTCACTTCGATTGATGTTATATTTGGTATATCTTTAATTATTTCTTTGTCTTTGCCGTGAGCATAGTAGAAAGAAGACGTTGGGAAGCACTTCATCCAGTACTTAACGAACTCTCTTGATTCATAAATATCTCCAGCCCCAAAATGATTATAAAAAACAACTTTATTCATCACTATATGTTTTGGATGTAGGACTTATAGTTTCTTCACCCAACCTTTTATCTATTGCTCTAATTAGAGCATTTCTTTTTGCGTTTAGTTCTTGAGCTTGCTTCGCTGCTACACATAATTCCTTATCACTAGCAGGGTTCATCACCACTTCCTGCGCCAGAAAGCACTTGATATCAACTGTACAAAGCTCGTCTAGGAGCATGCCGATGCTCTTAACTTCAATTTCGATTTTATCTTCCATTATTTTGCACCTGTTCATTAATCCAAGCATATGTTTTATTCATACCATCAACTAGTAGAGCAGTTGGTCTCCACCCTAACTTCTCTTCTATTAAAGCATTATCTGAGTTACGTCCTAATACACCTAACGGACCTAGAATGTTTTTAATTACCAAAGTCTTACCTGATATATCAATAACCATCTTAGCTAAGTTGTTAATAGAAATCATCTCATCAGACCCAATGTTAACTGGCCCAGTGAAGTCAGAATCCATCAACCTACGAACAGCTTCAAGGCACTCATCAATATAAAGGAATGACCTTGTTTGTGTCCCATCACCCCAAACCTCAATAGTCCCTCCATCATTAGTTTGAGCTACTTTTCTACACATAGCTGCTGGAGCTTTTTCCCTTCCACCGTCCCAAGTACCTAAGATTCCAAATATATTATGAAACCTAGCAATTGCTACATTTAATCCGTAGTTCCTGTTATAAGCCAAATAAACCCTCTCACTGAACAACTTTTCCAACCCGTAGTCACTGTCTGGGTCAGCTGGATAAGCAGAGTCTTCCTTACAGTTAGGATTATCTGGGTCTAGTTGATTATATTGTGGATATACACAAGCCGAAGATGAAAAGAATACTTTTCCTACTTTAAACTCAGCACACAGCTTTGCTACGTTTAAATTTATCGTTGCTGAGTTATGTACGATGTCTGCATCGTTCTCACCGGTGAACACAAACCCAGCACCACCCATATCGGCTGCTAGTTGGTATACTTCGTCATATTCACCACATTCAAATGCTTTATAACAAGCATTAAGGTGCCTTAAATCCCCTATAAAAAATACATCGGCTTTAGTGTGTTCATATTCTGGATATTTTATATCAACACCGACAACAAAGTAATCTCTCTCCTTTAAATAGTTAACTAAGTGATGTCCTATGAAACCACCAGCTCCGCAAACTAATGCCTTTCTCATATTTCCTCCTTACATTCCGTATAACAAATCTTTAGCAATATCCCAACGATATTCTTGTAGTTTATCCATCTGCTCGTCGGGGATGGGAATCTCTAACAGTATCTTAACTAACTCTATAGGAAGTTGATGTTTAACGGCAAAAAACCACCACTTATGCAACCTATCTATCTTTTCAGGGTCTGGAATCTTTAATTGCGTACCAGAGTAAAAAGTTTTAGCTTGAGTATCCTCCTCTATTATCCCAGTGTCTAAGCAATACTTCCACAAATCTGTTTTAGGAAACGGTTGAAATATTGCTGACCAAGAGTCAGTAGGATTTATTTTTATATTATATTCCAACGTTTCTAAAGCGTCGGCTAGCGGGTCATCAACTGGAAGACCTATCATATTTTGTAATCTAACCTTTATCCCTAATTCATCACAATATCTACAGGCTGCTTCTACTTGTTCATTAGTAATGTTGCCTCTCCGCAAAAACTTTTGTGTAGTTGGGTTGGCTGATTCAAGTGCAATATTTAAAAAATCGCATCCTGTAATTGCCATATAGTTCAAAATATTGAAATCAACGCTGCTGGCTCTGATAGAACCGCAGTATGGAATATTTACCTCTTTTGCGTATATGTCACCGAACTCAAACAACCAATCCTTGCTGGCTGCCAAGTCGTCATCATTAAAGTATGTTAACTCTAACCCATATGTGTCTTTCACTTGTTTTATCTCATCAACCATTTTTCTAGGTGTTAGATGCTGCTTAAATTTATCTTTCTCATCTTTATACAAGCTTTTGAACAAATGATTAAAACAGTACTTACAGCTGTGTAGACAATATCTAGTAGCAATAAACCGTTTCATTCTTGCTTTGCCGAACTCGTCATACTTATACAACAGTGAACGATCTGGTGCTGGAAAGCTATTAACGTCCGGTAGTGAACCTACAACTTGCCTAGGTAACTTACCACCAACTAAATCAAGAATGATGTTTTCACCTGGACCTTGAACCACATAATCAACATAAGGATTATCTAATCCTTGCTCAGGGAAAAATGTAAAATGCGGACCTCCCATAACTGACTTGAACCTGTGTTCCTTTTTTAGTTCCATGTTCTTTTCTAGAAACCACTCATGATCACCAGTCATAACAGAGTACATTATGAAATCAGTTGGAAAGTAACTGTCTATAGACTCTACACCAACTTGGCAAAAATCAACTTTATGCCCAGCTTCTTTTAATATGCTTGCTAAGTATAAAAAACCAATCTTATCAGTCCTTAGTTTGTCTTCAACAAATAATACTCTCATTAAAACACTCTTTGATAACACTCAAACGCTTTCAACGCTTCTGGTGTTAAGTACTGCCTAAAGTTATCTATGTCTTCCAACATTGATTTGGTGTGCTTGTATCCAAAGATTTCTCTTTCAAGATTTACTATTAACGACTGCTCGTTTCTGTCTTGATAAACACTTGGTTTACAAAAAACAGGTCTAACACCACATAAATGTTGAACAACGTAACCACCCCATATATCATCCATTCTTCCTACGTGTGGTAGCACCATATAGCTAGGAATAAGTTGCCTAGACAAAAAAGTATTCTGGCTATCGAATGGAGTAATTTGCTCTGAAGTGTACGGTTCCGTACTATCAAACTTTACTAATGGACTATATATGAGCCTATATGTAGCATCAATGTCAGGATCACCGTCCCACAGGTCTGCCTGTATTTGTACCTTTGTGGTCTTTTTTCCTAGATATTTTGGATTCCTATCTTTTATATACTGTATTGGATAACCTCTATGCCACAGCTCAGGATACTTTGTAACACTTAATGGATCAAATACTCCAATATTGTCTTCGTAGTGATCAACCTCCAGCGTTTTTCCTATTAGTAAGTTTTCACCCCATCCATCATATGGCATATTGTCATCATCTATGGTAGCTACAACCTCTGCACCACGTTTATAAGCTTCTACAAATCCTATATTTCTACGCATAATGCAGTTCCAACCAATAGCATCACTCAACTCAGGGTATTGTTCTTTCTGATAATCAGGATGCAAGTAAATCCAAGAGCCGTTCTCGTATGCTTCGTGAGGTGTTTTCAAATCACCTACGATTATCATTTGCCAATTTAACATTTTTGAAAACTTCAATGTAGCTTCTGTAGGAGGTTGTATTGTAGTTGTTACTATAAATTTACGCACCTGTCTCCTCATGTTTATAAATTACAAGATTGATTTCGGTATCAAAGTAAACGGTATTGTTCTCAGCAAAAGAATTAATAAAGGTATTTACATCTGGACAATAACTATTAGCATAATCATCCCAAATTACATAACCTCCAACACGAACCATTTTAATAGCATTCATACTGTCGCTTTGTATAACATCTAAAGTATGCCCACCGTCAACAAACACAATATCCATCTTATTATAAAACCGTTCAAAATTCAAACACATAGAGTTATCTTGTATAATCTCTATCTTGTTTAGTGTTCTTTTTGGTATACCAACTAACAATTCCCTTCTTAACTCATCAGACATGTACAAATCTTCAAACTCAGAATGACTACCTACAGCGTCACTTGGCAAATCTAACGTATATATTTTTGCATCGTCTGGTAAGTTGACAGCAATATTAAGTGTAGTTCTTCCTCTAAAAGTACCAAACTCAAAAATATTTTCTGCTTGTGTCTGTTTAATAATACTTAAAAGCGCCGATAAAGCACCGTCTGGTAGGTCACCAAATACCCACCCCCCTAACAAGGACTTTGTGAATAGCTCTCTGTAATCTACAAACTCCACTGCCACTACAATACCTCCATAATTAGTCTGTCATCGTCCGAAAATCCCCAAGTATCAGTGTTAGTGCTGGTAGTGAAGTGTTGCATAGCAAACTGAACTGAGTTCCAACCACCTTGTCCTCCCCCTCCACCATCACAAGTATTATCATGCCCTATATGAAACACTGGTATATCCCACCTGCCTTCTATGTTGTAACCATTTAGAAGTGCCTTCTTCTGTACATTACCGTCGGCGTATCCTCTTCCAATTAGGGACTCTTCAAATCCTTTAATACTGTACCAAATGTCTCTGTGAGCAATTTGAAAATCTCCGTTACCGTTTACTAAAGTCCAAATGTCTCCCTCACAAACTGCTGTAGGCCCTTGCTGTCCCCTCCCAGGTTCGCTAAATGGGTACATGTTGTTTTCAAATAACCTTGTTAGCGTTCCTTGTACATCATAACCAACGTCACCAACGTCTCTGATGTGTTGTAGCGAAAGCATATTCTTGGCGGCAGGAGAGAAAGTATCTTTGCTTGAAAAGCGTTCTAAATAACCCCTCCTAGGAACAAGAACATCTATATTTGTAGAAACGATAAAATCGGTACTTAACCTTCTGATACCGATGTTTCTTCCTAAAACTTCAGTGACTACTTGTGGTTCTATTTTCTGTGGGTTTAGGTTATTCCTAATGTATTCATGTGCTTTGTCCTTACTAACAACCACATATTTTAATTTAGATTTATTAAGTAAATTATGCTTTACGTCGTCAATAAGTGGGTAAGTTTCAGATGCCCAATCTACATACACAACCTCATCAAATGATGTTAACATTGAGTTTAAAGCATATGAGGCTCTTTCTACTAAGTTACCACCATAATCATCATTTCTAGCTACTACTATTGCTCCATAAGTATCCATTAATTTTTCCTAAATACAAGAGTGGCAAACGCATATAAATGACCTTGGTAAATAAAGTCTGGTTCACCGCTATAATCAGGTTCATCTACTACAGCACAACCACACCTATCTAGCACACCAAAAAGTCTAACCATATCTCCATCAGTGTATAACCTTACAACAGTTTGTGGTAGTGGTGTACCAATTCTATAGTCATTGTTAAAGTCAAGCGTTAGTACACCATGACCACCTGGATTTAAAAGATGGCAAACGTTCTCTATAAACTCTTCATCATTCCTCTCATGCTCAATAACAGACGTAGCAAATATTATGTCAAACTTTTCTTCTGTTATCTTACGAAAGTCAGTTAATGAATAATTAATGTCTTGATCAATATCAACTACGTCTATACCCATACCTTGAATAGAACCAGAAACCGAATCCTCAAAAGCGCCAACACACAAAAGCTTATCATTGTCTTTGTAAATTCTTACTACTTCACTCAACGTAAAAGCTTGTTGTACGTTTGCAAGCGTTATTTTTCTGCTCATTATATCTGGACACAACACAAACATTTCGTCTATAACAGACTGATAAAATACCCTATCAACGTCTAATAAAAGCCTATTAATTTGCATAACACATGTCCTCAAATGCTTTAATAAAGTTATCAGTAGACCACTCATTGTGATATTTCTCCAGCGGTTTAATACCTTTATTTATGATGTCAGAAATTGTATTCGTGTCTGATACGACTATATCCTCATTTATTATATGCCTAAACATCGTACAAGCTGATATAGCTAATGGTTTTTTAACTGATAAAGCATAATCTATTACGCTGGAAATCCCTGGATGAATAGCTCCGTATAAAAATACATTAATATCATTCTTAGCAAGGAACTTAAGTACATCTTCATCTGATATAAAATCTGTTGTAATATTAAGAGTTATGTTACTATTAACATTCTCTCTTTCGCAATCACTCTTTACTAGTTCCTGCGTAGTCCCCTCAGCATCACCAAAAGCTGCTACTGTCATGTGTAAATTTATAATAGCCTCATCAAATGTTTCATTTACAAGCGCAACTAACTCACTAAATCCTTTATGACCAAAACCAAAACCAAAACTACCTATTGTTGGTACTTTATTAATTGTTTCTTCGCAACTACAATCAAACAAAGGACGTGGTAATAGTATTCTTTTGTCTTGCGGAATGTCTAATACTATTTCTGGGATATCAACCGTAGTATCAACAACATCTGCCGCACCTGAAAAAATGTACTTGTCTAAACATCGTTTTATATTACCACCATCATGGAATATACCATACTGTTTACAGTAGGGTCTTAACCCAATAATTATGCTGTCGTCTAACCACCCCATCGTACACGTATAAAAATTATATATAATTATGTCAGGATTAACGTCACCAAGGGCAGTTTCAAACTCTTGTGGAGTAGTAATCTCACAGCAGTAACACTTAACATTTTTAGCTTTAGAAGCAAGTTGATAAACTCTCTTACCAAACTGATAAACTCCGCAACTTTGCTCTTTGTGATTTACAAACAAAACCTTCATAAATAATATACTCCGTCTTTAGTAAATACACAAGGTTCTGGCATTGGTGATATAAAAGAACCACCGCTTTCCAAATAAGGTGAGTGCTTGACAGCTATTGTAGCAGAAAAGTGCCAAGGTAATATTAAAAAATACTCTGGATGTTGTTTAAGAAGTTCAACCTCAGAAACTATCGGAATATTTGTTCCTACAGTACGCAATCCAAACTTGTCCTCGTTAACTTCGGCAGCTGCTTTTATCTTCGTATTATCTAATCCAAAGTATTGAAGTAATGTATTACCTTTTGTAGAGGCTCCGAAAACAAAGATATCTTTATCGTCTATAAACCCCGTAACTTTTTTCTTTATTATTTCTACTCTATTAGCGAATGCTTCGAATGGGTTTTCAAATAATGCCATGTACTCAACTTCTTCTTGTAAAGCACGCTCCACGTTGTCGTTTACTGTGTACATCCCAGCATAAGACACAAAAGCTCTTATACTACCGCCGTTAACTTCGTTGAAAGAAACATCGAATATTTGTAGTCCCTTCTGTCTCATCATACCACACAAGACACTCAACGAGTAATATTCCAAGTGTTCATGACATATATTATCAAAAGCATTTATCTTTAGCATTGACACTAGGTCAGTGAACTGAATAACCCACACACCGTCATCTGCCATAATGGTTTTAATGTCGTCTATAAACTCCATAGGGTCTTCTAAATCATAAAACATAGCTATGCTTGTAACAACTTTAGCTTTTTCAATAGGGTATGTAGAACTGAAGTAGTCATTTATAAAAACATCACAAAGCTTTTCGGCTTCTTCTTTTAGGTTATACGCAGGATCAAACCCTATTTTAACTATCCCTTCATCAAAAAAACTAAGCATTGTTCCATCGTTACAACCGATGTCAACAACAACATCACCTTTGTTAAGTGTTACTTTACTGTTTACGTCGTGAACCACGTCTTCCAAAGCCTCTATCATAGACTTATTAAGGGCTGATTTATACCAGTACTGTCTGTACATCATATCTAGGGGAACAGCCTCTTTAAGCTGTACCAAACCACACTCACAAACACACAGACACAGCGGATACTTCTCACCGTGGTAAGTATCAGAAACGAAATTAGATGGATATAAGTCCCCCAAATCTAAAACAGTCTCTAAGCTACCACCACAAATTCTACATGTGTTATGTTCCATTACCTCTCCTACAACTTTGGTGTACCTTTCTCATGATTTGTTTTGTCGATATCATACTCTACCATTCGTCTTACTAGCTCTCCAAAAGTAACCGTCGGTTTCCACCCCAACTCTCTAGTAATTTTTGACGCGTCACCTTGAAGAAGTTCCACTTCTGTAGGTCTATAAAAAGCATCACTAATTTCAACCAACAACTTACCGTCTTGATTATACGCTTTCGTAGAGCTACCTTCACCTTCCCAACTAAGAGTTGTGCCTACTACAGCAAAGGCTACGTCTACAAACTCTCTAACTGAGTGTGTCTCTCCTGTTGCTACTACATAGTCTGATGGGCTATCAGCAGTAAGCATCATATGCATCGCTTTCACGTAGTCTTCGGCGTGCCCCCAATCTCTATAAGCGTCTGGATTACCTATGACTAGCTTGTCTTGTACTCCGTTATATATAGAGGCTACTGCTCTAGAAATCTTTCTAGTTACAAATTCTGCCCCTCTTAACTCACTCTCGTGATTGAAAAGAAGACCGTTACAAGCAAACATACTGTACGCTTCCCTGTAGTTAACGGTTACCCAATAAGCTGCTAGTTTAGCTATACCATAAGGGCTCCTAGGATAAAACGGAGTTTTTTCAGTTTGAGGTGTCTCCTGAACCTTACCAAACATTTCACTTGTCGAGGCTTGATAAAATGCAGTAGTGTCACCAAACCCTAATTTTTTAACAGCTTCCAAAATGCGCACAACACCTAGCGTATTAACTTCAAAAGTGTGCTGCGGTGTTTCAAACGACGGTGCCACAAAAGACTGTGCAGCTAGGTTGTATATCTCGTCCGGTTTGTATTTTTCTATAACTTTGTGCACATTAGTAAACTCAAGCAAATCCATATGAACCATGTTTATGTCGTTTTGGATACCTAAAGCTGATAACCTCCAAGGTTCTGCGCTACCTGTTCTCCTGTTAGTTCCTATAACCTCATACCCTTTACCAAGCAGATGCTTGGATAAGTACGCAGCATCTTGCCCAAAAATACCAGTAATCATTGCAGTTTTACGCATTTTTACCATACCACTCTATAGTTTTTTTGAGTCCTTCATCAAAAGATGTTTTTGCTTTAAATGAAAACTCTAACTCTGCTCTTGCCGTATCTAAGCATCTTCTAGGTTGTCCATCAGGTTTTGAAGTATCCCATATAATTTCTCCGTCGTAACCAATTATATCAGCAATCTTACCTACTAGGTCTCTGATTGAAATCTCAAACCCAGCACCTAAATTTACTGGCTCTGGTTTGTTGTAATGTAATAAAGCCTTGACAACACCTTCACCAGCATCTTCTACGTACAAGAACTCTCTTGTTGCTGTACCTGTACCCCAAACAACTACTTCCTTATCGTTATTTACTTTAGCGTTATAAAATCTCTTTATTAGGGCTGGTACAACATGAGACCTTTCATCTGAAAACTCATCACCTGGACCATATAGATTAACAGGCAATAAAAATACACCGTTTAAACCGTGTTGTTGCCTACAAGCCTGTAACTGTACTAGCAACATCTTTTTCGCCAACCCGTACGGTGCATTAGTTTCTTCTGGATATCCGTTCCATAGTTCTTCCTCTTTAAAAGGAACTGGTGTAAATTTAGGATAAGCACAAATAGTACCAACCACTAATAACTTCTCTACCCCAGCAATTCTAGCCGCTTCAACTATGTTCACGCCCATAGTCATGTTGTCATAGAATAAGCTATAAGGGTATGCTTGATTATAGCCAATCCCGCCAACGTTCGCAGCTAAGTGAATACACAGGTCAGCTTTTGACAACAACCGTGCACAAGCCTCTTCTTGCCTTAAGTCAAACTCATTAGACCTTGGAATAATTATCTTTGATTCCTCAGCACCGTTGTTTATTAGCTCGTTTATTACATTCTTACCTAGGAAACCAGCACCACCAGTCACTAATATAACCTTACCTTTTAATGTTTCCATATTACTCCTTTATACGCATAGCATCGCAAAACCCATACTTTCGTCTTAATAATACCTCATTTGGTACTCTGCCGTTTGAAAGTGCTAGCATAGTTTTCTTTCTACTACACTCATCAACCTTATCAGAAATTGGAATTTTAGATAATAAACACGTTATCCTATCATCTATGTATGGTAAGTACACCTTAACATTACCAGAATTATTGTTTAATGGTTGTAGTTGTTCGCGTTGCAGTCTTCGTATGTAATCATAGTAAGTAATCTCTGACGGGTCTTTTTGGTGGTCATAATAACCACACACAAACTCATCAACACCGTCGCACGCTATTATGTTATGAGTATATCTACTAACAAAGTTATATAGCATTCTAACAGCGTTGTCTCCAGCAAAGTCGTCTAGTTTTATATTCTCTGTTGCATACTCTAGTGTTGGGATATAACAATACAAATTAACTCTAAGTTCATCAGTATTTAATCTATCTGCCACCAATTTAGCATGAACTATATCTGGATGATCTTTCGAACTACCAATAGTAAAAGCATTAACAATGTCATACTTTTGTAACATAAAGTACAACATTAGCGTTGAATCAATACCACCAGAAAACGCAAGATAATTACAATCAATATCTTCTAAAACGTCAACAATCGCACTCTCAACGCTCTCTATAGTTATTTCTTGACCAACCTCGTCCCAATAGTTTGGGTATATTATCATTACCACTCCTTGGCTTTTTGTTTCGCTGTCATACCAGAATGCATTCTCTTAGGAACTATCCCTGCTTCGTGCGCTTCCTCATCAGACCAAGTTGTTTCTTGTGTTTCTTCTAACCCAAGTATCACATGGAACCTTCCAGCATCAAGTTCCTTACCGTCAAGATATGCTTTTCCTTTATGGATAACTAAGTGTCCTTGTGTAAATAAATTAGCTATGTGATCATACAACATACAATGATGCAAATGTTCCTTACCGTCTTCGTCTACCTCAACATGGTGTATAAGATATTCAAAATCTTGTAAAGGAGTGTACTCCTCTGCCAACTCAGTTAAAGGTATACTTAGTTCGCTGGTTTTTTCTTTTGGTTTAGGTGTAGGCTCTGTGCTTGGATGTTTTCCTATCTCAGGAGATGAATAAGGTAGAAGTGGAGCAGGTTCAAGACCATACTCTTTAAACTTTTCTTCCTCTCTCTTCTTTCTTTGAAGTTCAGTTTCAAAATCTAGTCCTAACATTTCTAGTCTAGTCGTTCTAGACAATGAACCTTCTTTATAAACAGACTCCCCAATAGTATTCAAATCAATCAGCTTATAAAGCTTCATTGGCTCAAACTCAGGGACTGGAAAATTCTTAAATCCGTTCTTTTCGGCTATTTCCTTATACAAATCTATAGTCCAAAGAATTAACTTATCTCTTATAGCTTCCATAGTAGCTATTGGAGAGAATGTAGCACTGTCTGAACCACCTTCAACATTAGACCTCTTTGTTTCCCCTGTAATAAGTGTACGTGGAAAACCTAAACCAGCAATTATATCGTCATCAACTGACTGATATTTTTCTTGGTTCAACATAGCTTCAGTGTTAGGAAATATCCACTCAATCGTTAAAGTATGGTTTCCAAACAATTGATAAATTCTTTCGTTTTCACCTTTAGTAGTTCTATAGTTCATCTGGTCTTTTATGTGTTGAAAGTCCCCTTCATCCGTACACGGAAAATCTTTGTCACCTAATTTAATCATCTGTATGGCTGCTGTAACTCTAGACGATATAGAATAGTCCATCTTACGTAGATTTCTCTTGTGCATCAAAGACTCTAATGCATTACTCATATATGGAATAGGATATGTCTCATCACTTAAACATCTACTTAATAATGGTCTAACGTTCGGTAAGAGAATATTGATCTTTGATCCTCTTCCAGCATCCTTTACAGCTTTAACAAATTCAGGATAAGACTGAATCATTTGTTTATATGTTTCTTTGTCCCACGTACCATCAGCAAGCTTTCCACCGGTTTTTATGAACTGAATTAACTCGGCAGACACCTCAACGTAAAAGTATTTCTTATTAGTTACAGGGTTGTCTTTTATAATAACTGTTTTAGGGTCTCTAAACCAAAGGTTATCTGGTACAGTTAATCTTCTTCTGGAACCTAACTCGCTACTAAGCTCTGAACCTTTCTTCTTAACCCACTCATACTGTGGAAGAACGATACCTGATAACAAGTATTCAAGACATGCGTTTCTGAAAAACTCCTGTAATAACCCAGCCAAGCTGTCATAAGTATAAAACTCTTCATCACTAGCTTTAATTTGATTATTTTTTATGGGTGAGATAGCGCAGTCTACCATTTTATTAAGTACTGTCCCAGCTACTGGGTCATGCTTATAAAAAAATCGGCACATCTTTATCATCTTCTTAGGATCAGACGGTAGTTCCATTCTATCTACTTTCATAGTAGAATAAACGCTCCCACTGTCATTAGACATGTTTAGAACGTTAAAAGACGCTTTTGCTAACTTATATTCTTTAGGTTCTGTGTTTTCACTTGCTATATTTTTCTCTTCCAATGTAGTACCTCGCAACAAAGTCCTTACCTATACGTTCCATCCCCCTTTAGCTAAATCAGAATACTTCCCTCTAGCATTGGGTTTCTCCGGTGAGTAATATTCATAGTAATAACCGTATACCCACGTTAGCAAAGATGCTAATATGTGGTCATCTCCCTTTTGGCCACCTTGAGCCGAATATACAAAGAACTTTGGTACACCTAACATGTCTCGCGTGAAACCAACCCTTTCAAGTTCAACTATAACATCTTCATCTTGCATAGAAAAAGCAATCATTTGATCGTTCTGACTCCACTTCTGAAGTGTTTGAATTGTGAACTTTCTAACCCTGTCCTTTATCTCTTTTTGCTCTTCGTCATACCCTGTAACAACACTACCTTGGAAATCGACCATTATTAGTCTCTTTTCAAAGTCTTTATGTTTGAACTCATCACCCATTTGAAGCATTTGTCCCAAAGCCAAACCACTAGACCCAGCATCAAGACAAACCATGTTGAATCTATATATATTGTCTAACCAATCAATAATTTTTGCTTGTGTTGGATACTTTATCCTTCTTAATTCATATCTAGCAAAAATTCTCCAAACATCCTCGTTCCTATAAAGGATAGTTATTATGGTTGGATCGTTTGAAAATCCAGCGTCAATTCCGGCACAAACAAGGTCGTGTGGTTCATTAAATTCTGGAGCATTCAATATCTCATGAAAATTACCGTGCACAGACTCTAAGCTTAAATTGTTCATTAAACTAACAGTCACTGGATAATTTTCTATCCTCATCAACTTCCTGTCAAAAACTGAGAAGGCTGGTGACCCGTGTTCACCTAAAACTAGATGAGTATAGTCATCACCCTGTTCACCACCGTACTGCTTTAAGTCTGTCTCACGTTGCTCTACTGTATATCGAGGGCTTTGCAGCCTTGATACGTTATGCTTAGAATATTTTTCGTCTACTTGATCACACTCAAACAATACGTTCTTCTCTCGCAACCCGTTCGGAACACCGCTTACCCACAAAGTAAAACCTTCGTCCCACGTAGTCAAAACCTGTTGTAGTGAGTTCCAAGCAACATTACTAAACACCTGCCCCTCATCAACATAAATGCAAGGTACGTGCAATCCGATAACATTACTGTCAGCAGTTGATCCTACAATCCTACACCGTATAGTAGACCCATTCTCCAACTTTATTAAATGTTCTCCAAAGTTTATACTGTTCTTTAACACAAAATGCTTTAAGAATGGGTGTCGTCTGAAGAAGGTAGCTAACCGAAGAAATACTGGTTCTAGCTGAGACTTGTTTTGAACAACTAACAAAACCTCATTGTCACTCGCTTTCAGAAACTTATTAGAAATAACATCATGAATTATACGAGTTTCCATACTTACGGTCTTACCAGTAGAACGACCAGTACATGCAACTATGTAATGACTTTTATCATTTAACAGTAACTTCTGGTAATTATCAAAACACCATCCCAAGTCTGGTTCCCCAAGCTCGTCATCAATGGTACGTAGAAATTCACCAAAAAACACTGGATCATCCAGTACCTCTAACACTGCTAAATCTTCGTCAGATAATACTACTTTTTCTTTCATTCTTCGTTACTGTCCACAATTATATTGCCACATCTAGGACACTCCACCCTGAACGTATACTTAATAGGTGCTAAATCTACGTTCTCATAAGCGAGTGCTCCAGGTTCGCCGTGTTCTTTTATATACACGTGGTATTTACCTACCGGTAAACTGCAATCCTCACAAATGACAACCTTAAGTCTCGAATCCATGAATTTCTTAGCTTGTGTTTTTAGTTTCTCTACATAGCTTAAAACCGACTCGTCAGACGCGCTATCACGCTTTCTCTTAGATATACCTAACTCGGTTTGAAGCTTAACCCATGTGGCAGTAGCGTCTTTTATAGAAGTCATTAAATCCTTTGCTTTTTTAGGATCGTCCTCTAACTTCTTAATTTTATTAAGAGCACTTTGAAGCTTTTCGATAGTAATCTCAAGCTCACACATTTGATGAATAGAAGCCATATCGTTGGTTTCATTCATATCATCAAGGTCGTACTCAGATAGATACCTGTCTATCTTCTCGTTTACTGCTTGTCCTTTTTTTGGTCTTCCTTTAGTTGCCATAACTTATTCTCTTCTACTCAGCTTTCTATCAGTGGATACGTCCCACTTGTCTCCTAAATGAATAAATACTGGGTTTTTCCTTCGTCTCCTTTTTCTCTCTTCCGAAATAAGAAACTTTGTCCACTCTTTACCAGCCAGTATGTCATCTTTCCACTCAGCATAACAGCTATTACAGAAAAAGATGATGTTATTACGATAAGGTGTTTGTGTTAACTCTGACTCACAAACAGCGCATTTTTTTGTCGTACTCATGAAATGACCCCTCTTGGATTCTTGTCCAAGTACGTATAATACCTAACCAGAGGTGTCTATTGGACACGCGCCGTCTTCACATTCAACACAACCTTCTAAAACTTGTTTACTCCTACTACCATCACGATAGGTCGTTAATCCCTTCAAATTATTTTCGTATGCTGATTTTATAATTTTCTCCACTTCATCAATAGTAGTATCATAAGGTAAATTAATAGTTTTAGAGATCGAGTTGTTTACGTGTCGCTGGAACGCAGCTTGCATTTTGATATGCCACTCAGGTGACATTTCAGTTGCTGTAATAAAAACTTTCTGCCATTTTTCTGGAACTTCTGCGATCCCTTGGACACTCCCATCATTTATTATGATTTTGTTAATTAACGACGGAGTCCACCACCCCTCTCTTTTACCAACTTCCTCAAAAACTGAGTTAACTTCGAAGAAAGTCTCACCTTCAAGAATGTTGATTTTTTTATAAACAACCATGAATACTGGTTCAATCCCGCTAGTTGTTTCAGCTATAATGCTTATACTACCAGTCGGAGCAATAGTTGTTAATGTAGCGTTTCGTTGCTTGCCTGTTATTGTAGAAGAACCAATGTTTGGAAATGAACCTTTTTCCTCTGCTAACTTCTCAGAAGCAACCCTTGCCTCTATATTAATGAAGTCCATGACTTCCTCAGCAATTTCTACACCTTCTACAGAATTATAAGCAACACCTAACCTAAACAACATGTTTGAAAAACCCATTACACCCAAGCCAATTTTTCTGTTACCTTTAACTCGGTTTTCTATTTCCGGTAACGGGTAATTCGACGCATCAATCACGTCGTCTAAAAATCGAACAGAGTTGTGTACCACTTTTCTTAATGATGAATAAACAATCTTATCATCATCAACAAACTTATCTAAATTGATAGACCCTAATACGCAAGCTTCATGCGAAAGCAAGTCTTGTTCACCACAAAGGTTCTTTATGAGATGCCCTTGATTTGGTGTTGGGTTGTCTTGTTCTATCTTATCCCAAAACACAATACCTGGTTCTCCGTTCATCCAAGCCGAATGAGCAATAAAATTAAAGAGTTGTCTAGCATTAATAGTCCTAACTACCGCTCCATCAACTGGATTAAGTAGGTTAAAGTCTGAATTGTTGTAGACAGCCTTCATAAAGTCGTCAGTTATCGCCACTGAAATATTAAAGTTGGTAAATTTATTTTCGTCGTTCTTGCACTGTATAAAGTTTATGATGTCTGGATGATGAACTAACAGTAACCCTAGATTACCACCTCTTCTTATACCACCCTGTTTTATAACATCACTGGTAACGTCAAAAGTCCTCATGAAGTCTATGGGTCCACTAGCTATTCCTTCTGTGGTATTAACCAAATCACCGGCAGGTCTCAGTTTAGAAAGGTGTAACCCAACACCCCCACCAGTCTTCTGTACTAATGCACAATCTTTTACCGTTTGGAATATTTCCTCTATAGAATCACCAACCTCAAAAGCATAACAAGCAAACAAGTAGTTTAGTTTAGCATTACCTGCGTTTGCAAGGCACGGTGTATTAGGAACAAAGATTTGATTTGACATAAGATTATAAAATACTTTGCTCCACTTTTGCGGATTAGCTTCAACGGCTGCCACTCCCTTTGCAACCCTTCTAAACATCTTCGCTGGTGTCTCTTTCTTTCCATCGCTAGTTAACTTCAAATAACGACGATCTAAAAGTGATAGAGCGTTAACCCCAAACTTCAAATCATCGTCAATACCTAATCGATCTCTGACTTCCCTTAATTCTGCTCGTTTAGCCCGATAAAGAATATATTCTTTAGCTGTTTTACTGTCACCTGACTTAATGAGGGCAGTTTCAACTAAGTCCTGTATTTCCTCTACAGAAATCTCAGCAAAACTATCATATGTTATATTGTTATCAACATCTGTTGCAACGACCTCTGCTAAGGTATCATCTACAGTACCAACAGAAGCCATACAACGTGTAACTGCTGAAACAATTTTGTCTTTATTATATTTTGTTATCCTACCATCTCGTTTAATTACGCGTACTGTTGGCAAAGTGTCCTCCTATTCTTTGGAAGATATTTCTTTTTCTAGTTTTACTATTATCAACCTTAAGTCTGAATTCTCTTGTCTAACCTCACCTAAAATTCTTTGGTGTAGTTTTTTACTCTCTAAAGCCATCTCTAGGTCAAATTCTATGTTTTTGTATCTTCTCCAGTGTTTTTCTTGTTTTTTGTACTCTTTTAAGTTTCTTAAAAGTTCTTTATACCATTTAGTTCTAACTACTGTGTAAATCCCCACAGTCCATATCGGTCACCTCCTAAAGTTCCACACCTTACCAATATACAGACCAATTCTTGAGAACCTCGACAGCCTCGGTTTCATCAGACACAACTCTGGTTGCGTGGTGATTCAACCACCCTGCTCGTAGTCCATTGGTAGCGATAACTACAGTAGGTTTCTTGGCTACAAACGTAGCATACCAAAACTCACCTGTAGTTCCCCAACTTAGGTCATCTCCGGTCAACACCAATAAAGCATCACACGAATCAACGTCATGTAAGTCCCTTTGGACTATTTCGTTCATATGTGGTACAGTATCGTCAGTAAATTCTTTACCAGATAGATCAGCGCATCCTCTAACCGGATCAACAGCCCTCATTCCACTCTCATAAAGTTTGTTACTAACTATTTGACGCCGCGCCATCACATCCTCGTAAACTAACCCTGTCATTTTTCCAGAAACATATACTTTATACATCCTCTCCTCCTTCCAACCAAGTAGTTTTTCTTAAAATACGTTTGGCTGTATTAATGTCTTGATCGCTCCTCATTTGGGTCAAGACAGAACTTATTATTCTCCTTATTAACTCTAGCTCTTTAACATCAAAAGGTTCGATTAGTTGCTCTCCTGAAGCTACTCCCCTTAGTTTCAAGCTTAAAAACTTGGTATTCCTCTCAAGGTCTTTCATCTGCCGTTTTAGTCGATCCGCTTCTGACATCTACTGTATACCTTATTATACCATACCGCACTAGTGGGTTGTCAAGTGCTAGTCTTTAAAGCACCCACTGCAAGTGCTCCAAATATCATCCCAATCTCTTTTTGTATACTCAGAGATAAATTTATAATATGCTGGATGTTTTTCGGCGTACTCGTTTCTGGTAGGTGGAAAAGCTAAGTCTCTTATGTGTAAGCAACACCAAGAACAAATCTGTCTACCACCAAATAAAGCACAAGGTAAAACAACCGATAGTTCAGGACGTTTTTTCATTAGGTCCGCATGTTCTTGTAAAAGCTCTTCTTGATTTTTAAGAACGCACTCTATACCGATTGTAGTCTTAGTATCCATTTGTTTCTCCTATGTTGAAATAGTTATAAATATCAACTTCAAGATTTCCTAGAGTATCCATTATTTCCATAATTTGACAAAATATATCAAATTTTAAAGTATTAGGTGAGTCTGTTTTATACTCTTCTAAATTACTAACCAATTCTGTTAATACTAAATTAGTTTCTTTAGCATTATTTACTATATTTATAAAATTATACTTTTCTTTATTGTTCATTTATTTATATTATATATATATTTATTATATATCATCCCGCTCCGAAAAAATTTTTAGTGAGTTTCTATCTACAAGGGCGAACTGGTTGATTCTACATTAGCTTCATTAGGTTCAGTTGCTACTTTATCCATCTTCCGCCTAAGTTTAGTAATATCATTTTCAGTGTACAAAAAGAACTTACCAACCTTCTTCCCTTTGCTCAGATTCATTGGAACATCTATATGCTCTCCGGTAAATTTGTGTCGTTTGTTTTTTCTCCTTCTCCAATACCTACTGTTTTTAGTGTTCACAAAGGCATGGATATTAAAATAAATACCTTTATACTTGATTACATAATCAACACCGGATATATCTATTTCTTCATCATAAGTAACATCATCAAAATACTTCTCAAGTAAGAACCCTAAATGATACTCTCTTATGTACGACATGTACGCTCTCTTCAACCTAGAGACAATTCCTCGTATCTTTAAATCAGGATGATTGTTTTTAAACTCAAGGATGAAAGCATTTTGTGTTGGTGGGATACCCTCAAAAATTAACGACCTAAATGTCGTAAGCATAAACGGAAGTGACTGTTCTTCAGCCTCTTTAACCAAGGTCTTTGGTTTGTTCAGTTTATACTTTTTTAAAATCTCCTCTAACTCTTCTATCTCCATTGGACAACCTTCTCATATCCAAGCCTTTCCTTGTTTCTACCAACTGTTGTAGTTCGCTTAAATCTACTTTGATCGGATCAGTGGTTGTGTAGCATTTAAATCTTAATAAACAGCTTTCACACTCCCAAACACAAGGAAACTCTAGCTCATCTATAATTAATGTTCTATTCATATTACTTCACCATAGCGAATACTATCCTCTATATACTATAGTACATGTTTGTGTATATAACGTCGCATTTAAACTACTTTTAAAGTATAGATGAAGTAACTACTAACTTCTTAAAGTTTAGAAATAGATAAATTTTTTATATCTATTCTAACCCTATACTACTATTATACCATACCCTAACCTTAGTTGTCAAGCCTAAGCAGTGATATAAGGTTACGGGTTATAGCGCACGACTATAGGGCTCAGGACTTATATAGTATACTGAGTAATTATGGTATAAAAATACAATAATTTTTTTTTATTCTTTTTTATTATTTTGTTCGGATAACAACCGCCCTATGTCAGGTGGAACCCATCCAGGTGGTTTTAGTCTTTTACCATCTAATCTAACAGGTCCATCTTTCTTAGCCATGTTAGTGGTATGGACTTCGTCCCAAATAGGTCTAAGGTCAATACCGTAGGCAATACACATTCCCAAAATTACAACAATAGAGTCTGCGGCTGCATCAGCTATCTCAACAAGATCATCATTAACAAGAGCAGGGAGTAGCTCTGTATTGACTTCCTCTTTGATTAACTCTATCCGAAGCTTCTTTGTATCTTCGTCTGGTATTTGTGGTTTACTACGACATTTTTGCTCCATAGCAGTCATAAAATCTTTTATATCTTGATACCAATCCATGCCTTCTCCTTTAATTTGGTCCTGCACCTGGTCCATCTAGGTTTCAAGCGGAACGCTTGATACTAATCTAGATAAATTCCCCATAGTAGTTGCAGCATCTTCGGTTAAATCTAAAGTACCCACCATGTCTTCTCCTTCGTAACAGAATACGAAATAAATCTCCTCATAACCTATAGTAATACTCAGTAAATTTTTGGGGGAGGAGTACCATTCTAATGTTAAATGCCCATGTGGATCAGCCGATACTTCAGGGGTAAGTAAATCTATAGGTAGCTTCTCCAAGAAGAAGGTTACAGCATGAATACCTTTACCAGTTATTTTATCAGCACCATATCCATCCCAATCATTCTCCATACATTCATAAGAAGTCTCTAATATCTCTGCTAATACTTTATGTTTGTTCATTTTAAATCTACCCCCTATACACTATATCTATCCTAACGGATAGATGCCAAAGGAAAACCAGCCCACAACTATAAAATATCTCTCTTAGAAATAGCGTTTAATAAAACGTAATCATTTATTAGTTGAAAATCCCACTCTGATAAATACTTTAAATATTTATGTATATTAGACTTAAAGAACGGAGTCAAATAGATTCTATCTAAATCTTTAAGAGGGAGATTAAGAATTATATGTCTACCAGTATTACTTGAAATTAGTAACTTCTGAGTATCTTTATTAACTATTAAGTAGTTACCTTCATTGGTTTGTTTTATAAAGTTATATGTTTGGATATCCACCCAAGCATCACCCCCAACCTTCGAACCTACTCTTGCATCCTCTATGTACTCTAAGTAATCTTTTGTAATAGATACTCTGTAAGGAATATAATCAATTGTAGAAGCATATATTGTTTTTAAATCCATTTACTCCCCCATTATTATTATAGCACACACGCACTCGTAGTTGTCAAGCCCCTTTTTACGATCAATTTTTACTAAATTTTATTAGTTTTATTAAAATATGAAATACGGCATATATTCAATATTTTTTTTATAATTTTTTTCATGCCAAGTAATCTCTAAAATAAGGAAAAAATAAGGATATTGTATAGTATACCTAACCTAAAAATGCCCAACTCGAAATATTTAAATTTTTCTTATACTCTCTGAGGGTAACACAACAGCGAGACGACGTGAGACGGGTCGAGTTATGTTGAGACGGGGCGGGGGTACTTGATACGGGTTGAGACGACTTTTATAATATAATAAATAAACGAGGTGTTGTTAGCACCTCGTTTATAATCTAGGAAAGTTAGCACTTGTTAATATCCGTGATGTAACACTCTGCTATCATCCTGTAAACATGGTTCAAACTTACACGTAAATGGTCTTTCAACTAATAAACACTGGTTACCAGCGTTGTGAAGTATGCAAGGTTTACTAGGGTTTATTTTTGCGTTCCATATGTGAATAGCTTTGTTTAGCTTGACTTTGTTCGAAGAAGTTAGCAAGTCTTTAGATTCTATCCCACTTCCAAAATATAACATTTATTCATTCCTTTTTAGGTTTGGGGGAAGGTGCTACCCTTCCCCCATTTACCTAAAGTTTACTTCCGTTTACCTTTGGTTTTTGGTGGTGGTGGTGATTCTGGAAGTGGTATTGTTTCGGGATTGATAAGGATTTTGTATCCAGCTTTACTATTGGTTGGAATTTGTTTTACACCATAGTTTGAGGTTTGCAGTTCTTTCTCAATAGCAGGAGTGGAGCAAAACAGATTGATTGGTTTTACAAGTCCCTGTATCATTTCGCATCTGACAGAGTCTTGCTCACGTGCTAAGGTACTTCCGTCTTTCCAACCAGATTCGTGTCTAACGATCATATTCAGTGGATTGATGTCTTTGTCACGTTGTATCAATCCGTTGTGGTCAAATGGGTGTTTGGGTACTGAGTAGGGGATATATGCTCCGTCAAGCAAACTGGAATGGTATCCCAATACTTGCATTGCAATACCAAACTCTACCAAAAAATCGGTCTTTACTTGTTCTGGTTGCTCATACCAATTTGTCAGCATCGTGGTATTGAGGTACCTTGCAACCGTGTCAGCACTCGTTTTAATGTCCAGTATAATTTGCTTGTCTTTCTCACGTTTCCCTTCACTGGTTGCGGTTTGCGTGGTTTGTGCATTTACCACTATTGCACTCGCAATGTCTATTGGAATCTTCATAACATCGGATAATTTTTGTGCGTCCGCACCAAACTCCAATGCGTTATTCACTTTCGCAACCGCAATTTTGAGAGGTTCTTCGGTAAACTTTCCCTTATCATCGATAGGTGCTATATGGTAGCTTGCACCCTGTTTTGTCCAACCATATATTAATGTATCTGTGGTCATTTTTTATACTCCTCTTTTTTTTTTTGTTTCCAGTTAAAACAAACTATAAGCGTTTTACCTGAGTTTGTTTCCTCTCTATTTGATTGTTAAGGATAGGGTTACTTGGTTTCCATCTCACCTTTCATCCTATGTATAGATTATACCAGCTAACCTTTCAACTTGTCAAAATTTTGCTACGTGTGAAAAAATAAAAGATTGGTAAATAAGATAAACGTTCGGTAAAAATGGCAGCGATTTGGATTTATAATCGTGTTAATTTCAATGTTATGGTAAGTTAAAAATAAACACCCCCAAATTTATAAAAATGCTAACTTTTGAGGAAATTCTCCTGGGAATATAAAAGTCGTATTAAGACGTCTCACACGCAAAATTTTTGCGATCTGTGGTTTACTTTACATAAAGGGTTTAGTGCGACCCAAATACACCTTAAAACGACTTGAGACGTCTTTTCCACTCGTGGCAACTTTACATAATAATTTACATAAGAAACTATCTATCTACACATTATGTCAAGTAATAATCACGTTATGTCAAGTAACATTATGTCAAGTTGGCTTATTTGACATAAAATTTTTTTCTCTGTCTTTTTTGCCAGCATTAAAATCGAGAACAGAACTTTATAGCCGACATGTTTTGCCTGAACGGAACCTGGACTTCTGGCTTTTATGCCAATTGTAAAAAGCCTGAACGGTGAACCTGGTGCTGGCTATTTTGCAAATACATTAACGAAGTATAGACTCGGCTACAGTAGAACGTACCTTCTGTTGAACTTGAAGCCAAATATGATATTCTTGTACTGTAACTCCCTTATCTAAACGGGCTTTATCGCACTCTTTGTCTATCCAATCTTTTAACTCAACCAGCGTCATTTCATTCTCCTTAATGGCTATTTTGCAACTCTTCTAGCTTCTTCTTTAGGTTGGATATTATTAGTGGGTCTCTTATGGCAAATTCCTCTACACAAATAACATAATGTATTTTAGGCTTTCTCGTTGCTTTAAATGCCCTGGCTTCTTCGATTGAAATCTTTTCAAATGTAGCCATCAGAAGTTCATTACTCCGGCAAATATGAGTAATCCTAAAAGAGTTGTCCAAATTAGCTTATCTTCTATCTTCATCCTAGTAATCCACACCAAGGATGTCCGAAATACTCTCGCCAGTCTCCTCTCCCCATTGCTCTCGTGATGCTAGCAGTTGACCAGACATATTGTAATCTCTGCCACAGTCACAAGTGTTGGTGAATCCCATCAGGAGAACTTCCTCACCACAAACGCATTGGGCTACTTTGCGGTTTACCTCCCTCATTTGGTTATTGAGAACCTTCTCTGTTCTTAAGATTTCAAGTGACATTAATTTCCTCCTTTCATATTAATCATATCGGCTACAGCTTCTGCAAACTCATATTTGTCTAAGTCGGGAGAGATAAACTCTGATACATCCACATTGCCAGGAAGTTCTTCAAATCTAATACCGTACTTCTTTAGTAACAACCCGTTGGCTACTTTCTTAGCATACTCAATAGCTTCCTTTTCTGTTGCCATCCGAGTTGTATGCTTACATGGATCGAAGCCTATACCTCCACAAGTCTCACATTTTTGCAACATTCCTTCACCTCCTTATAATGATTATACCACTAGCCCACCAAAAAGTCAAGTGGTAATTTGCTGCCAGGTGCTGGTAGATTTATGCTGTTACTCATGGCTTATAAGCCACAATAGGTTGAAAGGAGTAAGCTGGCTAATCCGAAGAGCTTACTCCCTCCAAGGAGGGTAAAAAATGAGAACCTTTCGGCTTTAATGCATAATTATTCCTCTTTATGAACAGCCACAATCTCGCAAGACTCTCTTGATTGTAGTTCTAAGATAGCATAGTAGGTATTTAAAGCTATGTGGTAAGCTTCAGTGGCTTCGAGCAACCATTGTGAATAGCAGGCTGCACCACTATAATCCCCACGAAAAGCTTTGTCGGCTATTTCCCTGTCAAGCTTCTCTATGGCTTCTTTGCTGTACCTGACAGCAAATATGGCTGTTTTGCGTAGGGTTTGGTAATCCAGTTTTACACAGTCGGACGATATATCATGATACATTTTATCACTTCCCACAGTTAGCAATGTGATCATCGGCTATTTTAGCGCATCTCATCAATTCGTCTCTTGCAGCTTTCCTACCTTCAGTAGTATCACCATTGATTGCCACTTCAATCAACATTGGTAACACACCCTGCCACGTGGGAGTACAAACAACGAAATCATTATCACTCATAATTCACTACCTTACTTTAATAATGATTCCGTTTGCAATGGTAGCCGTAGCGTACCATTTGTGTGGTTGTGGGTAATGAGGGCCCTCTATACAGACATTGCCATCTTTTTGACTAGGGAAGATACCTCCAGGCTGATAAACTGGTATCTGTTTCCCTGCTTTGAAGTCAGCCACCAATTCCTTCTTTGTTTGATAGTTCTTTTCTGCGTACATATCTCACCTCCTTACATATAGTATATCATCTGCCCGAATAAAAGTCAAGGAGCAGTTTAGTGCCACACCTATACCCAGGCTATTTAGCCTAGATACAAGTATAGACACAGGCTATAAAGAACCTATGCCTATTATGAACAGGAACAATTACTCTGGCTTTAATGCTCTTAGTATTTTACCTCCATTGCATTCTGCCGTACCTTTGTACTCACAGGACTCACAAGCCCTTAAACCCATGACTTGAACAAGGAAACAATCGCTTGTCATTTCGCTCTGCGGCTTTGAGTAGGTTTCTGTCTCAACGAACTTGCCATTGACTATATCACCTATAACTAAGTCCATGAACTCCCTCCTTCCGGCTATTCTACTCTCTTTCCTTCATTATCTACTAAGATATAACCACCGCACCCCTCGCAAAGAACTTGTGCTAGTTTCCCCTCACCGGCTAATCCGACAAAGTCATTAGGTAACCCTTCACCGAACAACTTTTTGGTACATTCCTCACAGAAGTCAGCCATCATCTTCTCCTTTTGTCTTTGGATATGGATGCCGAAGCTTGTCCACACTTAGGACAGGTGGCTGGAGAACCATTACCTCTCCAAGGCTTACCACATTTGACACATACCTGTTTGGTTACTAACCTCATGATGTTCTACCTATGATCTCGGTATGAATACCAAAACTTCTCCAGCGGGCTTGGGTATAATGTTTGCTTATGACTGTCATGCAATACCTCTTAAACCCTTGTATTTCTTTGCCACCAGGAAGAATTGCGGCTGTTATGACAACATCACCTTGTATATCTCCAACATCATACCTTAACATATCAGCAACAACTTCCCTTGCAACCACCTCTGGTACTGCACCTTCCACTAATAAGCTGTGGACAGTACCCTTGACCTCCAATATGTAGCCTTTTCCCACGTCTCACCTCCTATACAAGTATTATAACATTAGCCTGAGTCAAAGTCAACAGGTAGTTTGATGCCAATTACTCATTACGGCTAATGTGCCATAGTAAAACATGGAAGAAATCCAAGCCAGACGCTTGAACTTCTTCCGTAGGAGATAAGAACTATGCTTTGATTAGTTTCTTAGCCGCTGTACCAAGCTCCTCTCTATCAGTTTCAGATAGTTCTTTCAGTTCCTTCATGGAAACCTTGGAACCACCTTCGGCTTCAAAGAAATTCTTGATTGCTTTGACATTGGATATTTCGGCTGTCTCTGTAACCATATTCACCTCCTTCACTGTATACTATAACAGCTGCCTAACTGGAAGTCAAGTAGTAGTTGGATGCCAGGTATATCCTCTGGCTAATATGCCTAGAATGATATATTCTAGGCTGATCTGACATTCACACG
>Ga0233415_10000009_pt1 | contig 117601 bp, 87 predicted proteins | sample Na_anoxic_12_MG_FD_188631 | JGI IMG/M metagenome (GOLD analysis project Ga0233415, IMG submission 188631) | Seawater microbial communities from Saanich Inlet, British Columbia, Canada - Na_anoxic_12_MG | ecosystem: Environmental > Aquatic > Marine > Inlet | place: Canada: British Columbia...
AAGAATAGAGACTGGATACCCATGTACTTAGTGTGTATGGGGAATAGCTCTAAGGATAAGATAATGATCTATGATAATAAACAAACCTACAGAGATTACACTCTCCAGATAAAATGCTAGATCATAGCAATGTAGAAAGCTGGACTCCAAGCTATTGTGCGGCTCATAAGTCGTACAATAAAGTATCTTTGAATCGCGCTAGCCCAGTTATCTACATGTCTAATCAAACTGAATTTAGAACTGACGATCTAAAGAAGATATTTTCTACCGCAATCTCTTCAGTTGGAGACATTACTAGGGTATGGTATGTTACTGTGGGCTATAGGTATAGCAAAGAGGTAGGGAATTGCCATGGATGGGCATATCTTGACACAGGTAGATTCCATATATCTCTTCCACATTGGCCTAGTAATATAAAAATGAATGAGCTATGTCAAATAATACAACATGAGATAGATCATTGTTTAGGATTAAACCATGTCGAAATGTTAGACTGGTGGAAATTGAAACCAACATGGAATAAAGAACTAGAGAGACCAAGGAAAAGATAATGTCAGAAAGCAGAAGCAATGGATAAAATGGATGAAGAAGTTCTTGTTGTACCTAAGGATATATTCTTTGCCAGGTTCGAATACTTTGAAGGATTCAAGCCAGCTAAGCATTTTTATGACGAGAGTGAGTATACCCATGATCTAGAAGGACATGAATACACTATGTGTTCTGATCATATTCTTGAGAATAAACATTACATGAAGCGCAGAGATTGTGAAGAAGATCCTAGTTATCTGCAGATTATACCTTACATATGTATATTTCACAATGATGGTATCTTCTATGTTGAACGCGGGAGCGGATCGGGTGAGTCAAGATTACACGGTAAGATATCGATAGGTATGGGCGGGCACTTAAATGAGGACGATTGGGATTGGACCTGGCCAGCATACAACCCGCTACTGAAGAAGTCCTCTACGGTTACACATGGATGTAGGAATGATTTAATCCTTCATGGTGCAATGAGAGAACTTTATGAAGAGACTGATATAAACGGTAATATAAATATCACATTTGCTGGCCTTATAAATCATGATTGTGATCCAGTAAATGCAGTTCATTTAGGTGTAGTATTCTTTGCTAAATTATGGGAAGATGCAACTATACAGCCTAAAGAGCTGGAGAAAATATCTGCACATGGATTGATGTATCCACACATACTCATGGACAGTAGACACTATGATAGACTAGAGCTTTGGTCCAAGTCTATCTTAGATAAGCTAAAGGAAATAGATAAGAATGAACATTACGGATAAAATAAACGAGTTAAACAAGAAACTTTTTACTGACCTACAAGAAGCATCTTCTGGTAATATGGAAGAGCTTGAAGTTGTTGGAGAAAAGGTAGAAGGTATTATTAATACATGGGGAAAAGATCTTGCCGAAGCAACTAGGATGGAATGTGATCCACCTCGGTTCAAGGTAAAGATAGATGCTGATTCTGATCAGCCTTTAATGATTGAACCAGCGAATGATGTTGCCAAAGAGATCTTTGATATTAATGATGTGCTAGGTCTGCAGAAAGATTCTTAATTATTTGACCTAGTTCTTCTTGAGGTATATGTAGTAGGTGACTAGCCTCCTTAGTCCCATGCTCATAGCATAACACAAGAATATATCTCTGATATGCTGTTAATTTTGACAGTAGTCTTGATTTAGGTTCTACTATTATATCTATGATATGATTTCTTCCAGTATCTTTTCAGGATTATGTGCTTTTCTTAGTTCTATTTTTGATTGGTCAGAGATGTCTTTGTTCATTGCATAGTCAATTGAATCTTTAAGAGATAGCTGATTTGGGGATGCCCACCAGCTATCACTAGATGAATTACCATCAAAGACAGGAATCATAGTATGATCATATATCTGCATGTAGCTTCCTATATCGCTACTCGATGTGTTATGAGTATGTGTGATTGGAACAGTTCCACATAGTGCAGATTGTATGACTGTTTGATTTATTCCAGATGTTCTGCTGATATTAATCGAAGTAGAGCACGCGTTATACACTTGTGCTAATTCTTCATCCGCTAATGGGTTAGATAGAAGAACTATCCTAGGCCCATCCTTACTATTAGATCTCTGTCTGACTTGACTAATCATTTGAATGATAGCAGGATCATCTGCAGTGTTCATAGTATTCTTATATGTTCTTAAGATTATGGTTAAATCATTTTGGGTATACTGCGAGCATAATACTTCAAGGACTTCTATTATGCTTGTGGCATCTGATTGTTTTCCCTGGATAAGAACAGCAGGTTTTCTATCTTCTATCCTAATACCATTTTCCCGGACAGTAACATTCGCAATATCTGCTTCACCTGAAATTTTGCCAAAGATATCTATATCTATTGGCTCATTAATGATAGCAACATCGCATTCAACGTTTGCTCTAATCGCTGAGGCATAGTCCTCTTCGGAAGTCACTAGAACTTTATCCATCATAGAACATTTGCTTACCCATTCTTTTGGAATAGCTGATCCTTTGCCCCATGATATCCATCCTATATTCTTTGCTCCTTCATGTAAGGTCCAGAATTCTGGCGATTTCATATTAATACATACATCTGGATTTTCTAGTTTAGATTCACATGCTGTTTTAACATCATCGAGAAGTTCTGTTTGAATCATTATACATACAGGGTCATGTTTAATATTAGTTATTTTAAACTCATGTGAATCTTTATTGTGTTTAAACAAAGCCCTACATCTGGAACTGATAGAATTGGGAGAGTTTATATCTCCAGCAAGATGTATCTTCAAACTGAAACTCCAATCATTTTTCTTGGTTTACTTACTACCTGCTGTATGAGTTCATGATGCTGCGTGGCTAATAGGTCGTGATCAAATCTAGATAGCATATCTATTCTTCCATTCGAAGACAGGGTTTTGTAGAGTTCTTTATTTTTATAAAGACTATAGATTTGTTTTATAGCATGATTAATGTCTATGAATCCTCTGTCTATTGAGCTTATGGGCTCTGGATACAGCTCACAATCTACTGAGAGACCGCCCTTCTTTGATATCTCAGGTTGAGCAGTGTAGTCAGTGTATACGACAGGTAGACCGCAAGCCTGAGCTTCAATCAGAGGTATCCCGAAGCCCTCTCCTCCAGATAAGGAAACAAACAAGTCAAACATATTATAGAGGTCTGACATTTCAGATGTTTTTAATCCGCTATCTTGAGTAAGTTTACTAGTAAATATTACTGTGTTTCCAAGCCCCCACATGTCTCTATGCAGATTAAAGTCCCAGCCTATATTTGCTTGGTTATATGCATGCATCCATAGTCGTAAGTCTTCGATTGGTTCACCTGGAGATACGTCTGTAGATTTACAGTACTTACATTCAGTAGGTATACTGGCAATACTTCTCTTCTGTCGGTTATATATTCCTCTAGTGACTCTATCACATGAATTACAGTTTATATAATTGCCGGTTTTAAGATAGTAAATGGTCTCAAAAAGATTCCATGGATTCTTTCGAGTTTGATCTTTACCTACCCAGCCAATGATAAAGCTATTAAGTATATCTGGATTTACTGCTTCTCTCAGTTTTTGTTTCTTATCTTCTGCATATGGATGGAAGATATTATTATCTACTCCGTGGTAGATCATTGCTGGCTTAACTCCAGTAAGATCCTCTACGGCATCTGCTCCGAACTCACTGGATACTATTGATAGTTCGGCAGCGTTAAGAGTTTTCTCATATCTCAATGGAGTAGGTGTACCATCTATCTCAAGGTATTGAATATACTTATAGCCTAATTGATTTCTGAGGAAAGACATATGCTCTACCATATATACGTCAGCTAAAGTCCACACTATGTCTGGCTTGAGCTGATTACATAATGCCGGGAAGGATTGTGCCCCCCATTTGTCTTGCTCTAGAGGCTTTCGATTACCTTGTGGATCAAAGTTTGTGTTTGTAGGAATTATTTTCCAAGGGACTGACTCTATCTCTTTCATTTTGAACCAGCCCTGCTGTACAATCTCGTACTTACCTGTACGCAATAGACGAGTCCATACTTCTCTTATCTGAGAGCCAAAAGAAGTATGATTGTCAGCGGCGTAGCCACAGATAAGAATCTTTGTTTTGTCCGACTGTTCAGTTTCCATTTAATTCCCTTTTAGCAGAGTTTATCCAGGACTCAGGTAAGTCCTTTAACATGAATTTCTGATCACATATCCGATTAAACGGACAAGCAGAGCATTTAGATCTTGAAGTATTTGGCAGGTAAACGCCTTTTCTAATCAAATCTACTGTATTTGTACATGTCTGCAATGATATGTCAAGCATATATCTAGAAACCTTAGTAGAAATTCTAGGTATTCCAAAGTAAGAGAGGTATCTGTGACCGTAAGGATATTCTATCCTATGAGATATGATGTTGTCTATGAAATATCTAGCTAATCCAACATCTATGTGGTCATAATTTTGTATATTCTTATATGTTTTATCGTCTATCAACGAAGTAAATTCGTAAGATCTTTTTGATCTGTTGCCATCATTTCTTATGGTCATTAGATCTATCTTGCTCGAGACATGTAGATCTTCTCCTAGCTCAACAGTGAAAGGATAATTGAACATCGCTATGATGTCTTTACTTATGTCTATGTACTCTATAATAGTATTTATGACGATAAGACCTTGAGCGTAGAGTTCGATAAGTCTCTGTGAATCTCTGCAGTTATTTGACAAAGAAGTAAATTTCTCTTTGAATGTTTCAGCTGCATCTGCTATAAAGGACCTAGGATGCTTCCTTCTAAGACCCCACTCATTTGCTATGATGAAGAAGGCATCATGCATGGCTTCAACATAAATTTCATTGGCGTTAATTGGTTTGTAGGGTAAGTTTAGCTCATGTTTATATCTGTAATAAAGCCCGCAAAAAAGATAGTTTTTAATTTGTTCAGAACTGTAAATGTTACTCATGTTAGTTTGGAATTCGAGTGGAAAATGATTTAGATGTAATTAAGTCCAAGATCATGCCTTTCTTGTCTCAATATCTTGAAGATATGAAGATAGAAATAGTTACTAGAGGTCATGATCAATGGATAAGCTGCCTTAACCCAGAACATGAAGACTCAGATCCTTCCATGCATTTTGTACCGGAGAGTGATAGCACTATATTAAAGTGCTTCTCCTGTAACGCTAGTTATAATATATTTCATGCTGCAAATATACTTGAAGATAAACCTTTATCGGGAAAAGAATTTATACAAGATAATTTATATTATCTTTGTGATAAGTACAGTGTAAAACATGACTTACTATCTATCTCAGAGGATGAACTGCGAGAAATTTCTATCAGAAAGGCCTACAGGGATGCTGCAAAGGTTTTTAGAAATCAGTGTATCAAAGATAAAGATTTTTCTTTTGTCAACAGTAGGAATCGGGGTATTTCTGACACTATTGCTGCTAGCATGGGTATTGGAACTGTTTACTGGGATCCTTTCAAAGAAGAGATGAAGGAACTTGGTCATAACCAGAAATGGTTAGAGTCGATCGGGATCAGCTCAGATTTTATAGGTCTAGACTACCTGACTTTTATATTAAAAGATGAAAAGGGAGACTGCATAGGACTGGCACGAAGATGGATGCGTTGGAAAAAGGAAGACCATAAGGCAAGCAGGGAATCTGGATCACATTATATACCTAAGTATAAGAACAGCGACAGTACAAAGAATCCATTGTATAAAAAGAATCAATTCCTATACGGACTGTATAGAGCGCTAGAAGCTAAGACAAGTAAGATAGATCTTGTTGAAGGATACACTGATGCCATTGCAATGATGCAAGCGGGTCATAGCCACGTTGCTGCAGTCTGTGGTACTGCAATAACAAAAGATCAAGTTCAGTTACTTAAGGACCTCGGCTTTACAAATATAAATATAACGTTAGACGGCGATGAAGCTGGCATACATAATATGGATAAGTATTTAGAAAGCTTTAGGTCTACGCCAGGCATAAGAGTTACTATAACTATATTAGAATTTGATGACTCTGTAGAACCAGAAGATAGAGATCCATGCTACTGGATACAGATGCATGGTCTTGCTGAATACTTCGAGATAAAAAGAAAGACTGCATTCGATTGGCAACTAGAAAAACTTATATCTAAAAAAGTTGCCTATCCTGATATTGCAAAGCAGATGATTGACTATATACTGGCTGAATCTTCGGCTATTGACAGAGAATCATTAATAAAAGAGCTGAGCAGTAGAACAGGGATAAGCCGTGACGCCATTCAGAAAGAAATTAATAGTAGAACTAACAACAGCGTCAATCAGATTATTGATGAATGTAATAAAAGAATCTCTAGAGCACAAACAGCAGAACAAAAACTTGAGTTCCTTAGGGCGGCAGTCAGCAAGGCAGAAACCTCAGTAAGACCTAAAGGAGTAGAAGACCTTTCCGTAAGGGCTAGTTATTCTACGATTGAAAATATAACTAACAAGTTTGTACAAGACAATCCTGGCTTGACTGGATGGGATTGCGGCATAGAAGGTATCAATAAATATTTCGGTGGGATACCTAAGTCAAAAGAGTTGATAGCATTTGGCGGAAATCCTAATACAGGTAAGTCTACTCTCCTATATAATATATGCTATGGGCTATTGAATAACGAGCCTAATGGATTGACCTGTGCATTTTGGTCACTAGATGATCCTATCGAAAGTGTAACAGCTAAGATGTTAGCTATAAAAACTGGGTTTAGTATAAATCAATGTAAATATGCTAGTAATAATATACCTGCGAGAGGTATCAGCACGAGAGATACTCCTGAGTATAAAGAAGCCATTGAATGGATCCATAACGTCACTAGGTCTGGTAAATTCATACCTCAGTCTACCGGGATGGGTGAAACGATAGAGTCATGTGAAAAATGGCTCCGATCTATACGAGAAGAAACCGGCAATGACATCGTCCTATTCATAGATAGCTTCCATAATATATCTGGAGGAGGAGATGATGAGAGGATCAAAGCCAAGCGTGCAGCAGAATGGATGCAAAAGATATCCGATACATTAGATCTGACTATCGTATGTACTATGGAATGCAATAAGCAGGGAATGAACTCTAAGCGCCCTCATATAGAACATCTTGGTGAGTCAGGCAAGATGGCATTCTCATTCAAATTAGTCGGAATGGTGTATAACGACTTGCATGAAAACAGAGAGAGAGCCAAGAGCTATTGGACAGATTCTAATGGAAAAGATAGGCCTATTATAGAAGTTTCTTATGAGAAGAATAAGATTACCTCCTATAAAGGAACACAATCATTTAAGTTTAAAGACGAGTGTGCAACACTAGAGGAAATCAGCTATGCTCAGATCGAAGAGATGGTAAAAGATAGACATGAAAAGAAGATCGAAAAACAAACTGGCATACCTAATGTCAAACTCTATGAAGGTAATTTAGATGGCTTCAGTAGCACTGGATAGAATACATAATTTATTAGTAAATCCTTACGTTAAAGAGACCAGACGAGGTGGAGCAAGATACCCCAGTAGTTCTAGCACTACATATATAAATCAATATGGAGAAGATACAGTTGTAGGAACCTGCCTACGACGTCAATGGTACGCTTCTCAGGACTACGAAGAGACTGGTGAGAGGAATGCCGAGGGTACGATGAAGGCCCTTGCCGGTAACCTCTGGTCTCAGTTCCTAGTTGATAGAATCAAGGAGGCTGGATTCTGGTATGGGGACGAAACGAGCTTCTATAATGCGGAGCTAAATGTCTCCGGTAGAGTAGATGTCATAGTGGCCGAGGAGGGCACCAGACACCCCGTAGGAGTGGAGATCAAGACGGTTGGGACCTTTGTATCAAAGGGGGTCATCAAGCCCACAGCAGCCTACCCACTGGCTCCTAAGGAAGACCATGTTCTACAGACAATGATTTATCTATATCATTATAGGAATGCAATCAAGAAATGGGTATTACTATATATGGATAGAAATACCATGGAGATGGCTGAGCATGTAGTAAGACTAGAAGAAGAAGACGGCTATCACTACCCTGTAATTTCCAATGAGATGGGCGTAAAAGAATGGAAACATATCAGGGTAGAAGATATCATTAGACGCTGGCAAGAATTAGAGATTCATATCAAAAATAAGACTTTACCAGAGAGAGACTATGAGCTACAGTATGCTAACTCTAAGATAGCTGCTATGTACAATACTGGCCGGCTCACTAAAACTGATTCTAAAAGAATCCAAAGAAGAGTAGAAGCTGGTGAAGTAGATGATAACAAGCCACCTCTACTGGAGAAAGGAGATTGGCAATGTCGATTTTGCCCGTTTCTTCAGGAATGTTATCGAGAAGAGATCGCACCAGATCAGATCTCGAACGAACAGATGGATGCAACACTATGAGTAAGAAGAAACTTCGTACGGTTTATACTAAAGAACATGTGATTGAATCATATCGCGAGGGCTTAGTAGATGGCATGTCTAAGGGAGAAAGAGTATCTAGCGATATACTTAATCTATATGAAAGGATAAACACTATAAGAAAAGCACTAAAAGATTATGGATATATCCTACCAAACAATCAGCTGTCCTCTAAAGGTGAATCAATGCCAATGATCATTGCTATATTCGATGCTATTGATCTGAAAGAAGAAGAATAACATGGATAAAGTAGCAATAGTCACTGGTATTACAGGCCAGGATGGATCTTACCTAGCCGAACTTCTTATCTCTAAGGGATACACAGTAGTAGGAACAGTAAGAGCTACAGTAACATCAAAGGATGAGAAGTTTAAGAACCTAAATAATATAATTGGTTCTCAAAAGCTCTTTTTAGAGTGCTGTGATATCTGTGACTATGGTGCTATTGATAGAATAGTACGTAATTATAGTCCAGTAGAGATATATAATTTAGCTGCACAATCAGATGTAGGAGAATCCTTTAAGACTCCATTGGCTACATGTTCCATGAATATGCTTGGCGTAGCAAACCTGCTAGAAGTTATACGGAATAATAATCCCGACATAAGAATGTATCAAGCATCTACATCAGAGATGTTTGGAGATAATACTACCACTCCTCAAAATGAAGATACATTGTTCTCTCCAGTTTCTCCGTATGGAGTTGCTAAGTTAGCTGCTCACTACATGGTCAAAAGCTATCGTAGTTCATATGATATGTTTGCTGCTAACGGAATACTCTTTAATCATGAGAGCCCTCGTAGAGGTGAGAACTTTGTGACTAGAAAGATAACGAAAGCTGCTGCAAGGATAAAGCTAGGTAAGCAAGATAAGTTAGAGCTAGGCAACCTTGATGCGTTTAGGGACTGGGGATTCGCTGGAGATTATGTAAAAGCAATGTGGTTAATACTTCAACAGGATGTACCAGATGACTTCGTAATAGCAAGCGGAGAAACTCATAGCGTGCGAGAACTTCTGGAGTTAGTGTTTAGACATGCTGATCTTAGTATAGTTGAACATGTGAATACAACAAGTGATTTGTATAGGCCAACAGAAGTACCGAAACTTTGGGGCGATCCCAGTAAAGCAGAAGAGCAATTAGGATGGAAAAGAGATATGGGATTTGAAGATCTTATTATACATATGTACGAAGAAGATCTTGTGAGAGAGTCGGGAAAAAATACTCAGTACAGTGATATTCTAATCTAGATGGCTAAAAGAAAAAGATATACTGTTCAAGAGATGAGAGCAATGGCTGCTCAAAATCAAAACGATTTTGATATGGTAGCCAAATGGAAAGGTTCTCAGTCTGACGTAGTAGAACAAAACATTAACTGCCTGGTCTGCGGCGCTCCTAATATAATGATAATTCATAGACATAATATGGTTAATGTAATGGGTGCTAAGTATCTCTGTGATGCTTGTACTGATTTTGGTTGGGCATGGATGGGTAATCTATGCGCAGAAGATCCAGAAGAAGCACGTCAAAGAGGCACTGTGATAGAGGAAGGTAGATCGATATCTACTCTAGAAGAGAACGCGAAGGCCGGGGGCGATCGCCTTGAAGCAAATGGAATGTTATTTGGCAGTAGAAAAAAGATTCAAAGTAGTAATCAGAATCCCACTGCAGCCTATAAGCCTATAAGAAACTTTGATGATGATACTCTTCTATTGCATCTATCTAAATGTAAACACCCCAGAGATATCGATGAAGGTAAGTCTTGGGAGCTTTGGATAGAAAAGAAGAGATGAAGCTTTTGTATATGGCACAACTTGTCATGAATCCTATTGGTGGTGCTGAGATAAGCACTATCAATTTAATAGATAGTTTAAAATCCAACGGGGTAATTGTAGATTATATAGACTCTTCTAACGTAGAAAAGTTCAATCAAGATATAAGTATAATGGGTCCTGAAAAATATTTCAAAGACTATGATGCAATTTTAACTCAATTAAACTGGACAGGACAAGTATTAGACTTGGCAAAAGCGGCTGGGAAAAAAGCCATATACTTTTTCCATAGCTGGGAACATATATGTAAAGTTGGTCACACTGGAATAATTCCATCTATATGTAATAGGATTTGTCGCCATTGTTTCTATAAGAATAAAGAGTTTAAGCCAGATTATACTGTAGCAAACTCAGAATATACAAAAAAAATGCTGGAAGATCACTATGATATAAAAAGTGAGGTGATATATCCTTCACTTAATCTAAAAGATTTTATATGTAAGGATCGTTCACCAGAGTATATTACTATGTCAAGACTGCATTATATGAAAGGCACAGATAGATTTATTAAAATAGCTAAACGAATGCCTGACCATAAGTTTAGGATAGTAGGCTATGGTAAAGAGGAGTGGGATGATGACATACCAGCGAACGTTACTGTATCTGGGCACCTAAGCCCTAAAGAATGCTACCAGGAAGCGTCTCTGTGGTTATCTCCTTCTAGATTCGATTCATTTGGAATGACAGTTATAGAAGCTCAACTAAATAATATACCTACGATAGCAACAAATATATGCGCAGTAAAAGAAGATGAGACTGTCATGTTAGGATCTACTATAGATGACGGAGATGATATAGATGAATGGATAGAAAAGATATCATATTGGAACAAGAAAGTAGATACGATAAAGCCGAGTAGGTCTATGCTAGAAAAATTTGTCACGACAGAATCGGGGGCTACTCTTATAAAGATTATAGAAAACTTAACGTGAAGATTTTACTGACACTTAATAAAACACTATCTAACGGGAAATCAAAATGGCTAGATAGTGGTTACTATAATGTATATCTACCCTTAAAAGATCTAGATCATGAAGTTTATCTTTGGGATACAGTAGAACCAGACAATCCTAACTATTCAAAAGTAGTTGAAGATTTTAAACCTGATTTGATATTTTGCTGTATTACTGGTGACCAAAGCTTGACACCTGCAGAACATCTTTGTATGGAAAGTATTTCAAAAGAGACAGAAAAAGGTAACTGCAAGACTTTTAATTGGTTTTGCGACGATGTCTGGCGATTTGATAACTTCTCTAGTAAGATGTGTAAGCTATTTCATGTATGCTCTACTACAGAACCTAGCTATATCTCTAAGTATAAAGAAATTGGATATAAGAATATTATATTAGGGGGATGGCATGTTAATAAGGATTTTCACTTAGCAACAAATAATAACAAGATACACGACATGGTCTTTATTGGGCATCTAAATAATCCAGAAAGAGTATGGCTTATAGATTACTTAAGGACTAGTAAGGTTGACATTAAAACTTTTCGAGGAGTAGACCATGGTGATATGGTTAGTAAAATGAGCCAATCTAAAATAGGTATAAACTTTAGTAAAAACTATTGTGGGTTTCCAGTCAAGACCCAAGTTAAATTAAGACCATTTGAAATAGCTGCAGCAAATAGTCTAATATTTACTCAGTATCATAAAGATCTTGAATATTTTTTTGAGCCAGAGAAAGAAATGATTTGTTTTAAAGATGAAATAGAAATGCTCGATAAAGCTAAGTTTTTATTATCAAATCAAAATCAAATAAAAAGAATTACTAATAGCGGTAATGTTAGGTTTAATAACGAACATGAATCTCATATTAGAATGAAAAAAATACTGCAAGAAGCAATGGATAAATGAAAATTTATATAAAAGACCATCCTTCTCATGCTGGTAAGTGGATATATCGTGGCTACTTTTCTGCCTGGAGTTTCTTAAAATACGAACCTGTTTTTTATAACAGCCTTGATATAGTTAAAGAACAAAACTATATGATCATGTCAACAGATTCCTCAGTATCTCTTAAAGATTTAGATACAATAAGTAAATCTGAAAAATCTTTTATTTTTGTTCAGCCTAACTGCTTTCCAGATCCATGGGGAAAACATCCAAACTTTTATTCTTGTTGCAAGGATGAAATTATAGACTCACTAAATAAAATGACAAATGTTATTTTATGGACTTTTCTAGATACTAAAGATGAATACTATAAAAAATGGGACAAAATTTATACCATTCCATTAGCATATGATTCACTAAACTATAGCAAGAATATAGAAAATAAATACAATTTCGATGTCTGCTTTATCGGTGGAATAGCAGACAATGGATTCAATGAAAAGTATAAAATAATGTGTGACCATTTTGATGTACTTAGAAACTCGAACCTGCAATGCGGAATTTTTATAAACAAAAACTTAAGTCACCAAGAAGAAAATGATATTATCTGTACCAGCAGAGTCACGTTAAACATACATGATGCGTACCAGAGAGAGCTAGGACTGGACACCAATGAAAGAACTTTTAAAAGTCTTGGATTGAATGGATGTTTGGTCAGCGATAAAGTTAATCAAATTTCAAGAATTTTTCCATATATACAAATGTCTAGTGATCCAAGTGAAATGCTAAATATAGTTCAGCACTATATTTCTATGAGAAGTGATCAACTTCAAGAGATAAAAGATAGTAATAGGGAATTGATAGCTAAAGACCATACTTATATTGAACGAGTAAAGGAAATTCTAAAAAAATGAATCCTAAAGTATCTATAATAATACCCTGCTACAATACAGAAAAGTATGTGGAGCAATGTGTATATTCTGCTTTAGACCAAGACTATAAAAACATAGAGGTTATTGCTGTCGATAATGAAAGCACTGATACAACAAGGGATCTTTTGCTTGAAATACAAAAGAAGAGAATCGAACTAATAGTAGATGACGCACCAAATCTTCATAAGTACTCTTGGGATGAAGCAAGAAATGTAGCTTTAGAAAGATGTACTGGAGACTATATAACTTTTATTTGCTCTGATGACTTCTTAGAAAAAGAATATATATCTACTTACGTGAAGTTTTTAAACGCCAATCCAGAGTATTTGGCTATGCAGAGCCCCATAAGGGGAGTACAAGATGGACAACCTACAAGCATTCAATCTCATTCCTATGGTTCATTAGAAAATTTTAAGCAGCAATGCCTACAGGGATGTCCAGTAAATACACCTACCGTAATTTATAGTAAAAAACTGTATAATGATGGACTGTTAAAAACTTTCCCAGAAAAATACTACGGAGCAGCTGACTACGACTTATATTGCAGACTAGCCGATAATGAAGTAATGATACATTTACTTCCCATGTGGATCGGCTATAACTATAGGTGGCATCCTGAGCAGTGCACGTGGGGAATGCATAAAGAACCCGTTAGTTATGATCAGTTAATTCAGAATTACTGGAGAGATAAATGGACACAGGTTTAACCCCATCTGATTTAAGAGCATTTGAACTAAAAGTCTTTGACTTATTTAAAAACAAGAAGATTAAATCCCCCATACATTTAAGAGGGGGAAATGAAGAGCAGCTAATAGAAATATTTAAGGGTATTAATCCGGAAGACTATCTCTTTCTTACATGGGCTAGTCACCTGGAGTGTCTTTTAAAAGGTGTACCGGAAGAAGAAATACTAGAAGCCATACTTGCAAACAAATCCATATGTTTGTCATTTAAAGAATACAATGTACTGTCTTCTGCAATTGTTGGAGGCAATGCCCCTATAGCTACAGGAATTGCCCTGGGTTTAAAGCTGAACAGTAAAGAAAACGGGGTGTGGTGCTTTGTTGGCGACATGTCTTTCTATACTGGCGCAGTACAGGAGAGCATTAGATACTCTGAAGTACATGATCTCCCTATAACTTTTGTAATAGCAGACAATAAAAAGAGCGTAGAAACCCCCACGTCTGCTGTCTGGGGGACAGGCATAAAAGACTTGGCCGATAAATCAAATAAGTGTATCTACTATGAGTACGAAAATTACTTTTTGCACGCTGGAATTGGAGAGAAGGTACTCTTTTGAATTACGCAGAAGAGCTTAAAAAAGCAATGCTTTATTTGTCAGAACAGCCAGACACTATATTCATTGGACAAAGCATGGAATATGGTGGAATTGCAATGGCAAGTTCATTTGACACGATACCAGCTGACAAGAAGATGGAGATGCCTGTAGCAGAAAATCTACAGATGGGTATATCTACCGGCTTAGCTCTAACAGGACATGTACCTGTATCAGTTTATCCAAGATGGAACTTTTTATTGCTAGCAGTAGACCAATTGGTAAACCACTTAGATAAATTGTCTGAAATGACTAGAGGAAAATATAATCCAAAAGTAATCATACGCGTTGCAGTTGGAGTCAAGTCACCAATTGACCCGCAAGAACAACATGTAGGTGATTTTACTGAAGGGTTTAAAAGTATACTAAGAAATATAAATGTTGTTAAATTAAACAACGCAGAAGATATAATGCGAGAGTATAAGAAAGCATACACTAGTGAAGATGGCGTATCTACCGTATTAGTAGAAGAGCATCAGTTTGCCTAGGGTTTTAATCACTGGAATAACAGGGTTCTTAGGTAAAGAACTAAAGGAGTACCTGTTTTCCTATGAAATCACAGGTATATCCAGATCAAGTGAGATCTCGATTGATCTTACAGACAGATCACAGGTAGATCTGTTCTTTAAATGCAATAGCTTCTTTGACTACGTCATACATACTTCTGTTGCCGGTGGTAAAAGAGGTGTTTACGACGACTACGATGTATTGTTGAAAAATCTATTAATGTTTGACAATATAATATCTAATAAAAGACACTTCGGTAAAATGTTTAATTTTTGTTCTGGCGCAGCATTCGGAAGATCAAACAATGTAGTTCAGGAAAAAGAAGAAAACATTGGAAAGTATTGGCCTACAGATTACTACGGACTATCAAAAAATATAATAGCAAGAAAAATTAAGCAATTAAATTACGTATATAATCTTAGATTATTTGGATGCTTTGGAAGACATGAGGGGTTCTCCAGATTCATCGGGTCTTATATCAGACAGATTAAATATGGTGAACGACCAGTAATTCATCAAGACAAGCAGATGGATTTCATATCTGCACAAGATGTGTCAAAAATTATAGAATACTATATAGAAAATCAAGATCAAGATCTACCTAGAGACATTAACCTTGTCTACCCAGAAAAATTAAGGATACTAGACATAGCAAAAAAGATTGAAAGAATAACTGGTTCAGGTATACTATCTTTAATCCAAAACCCTGGAATGGGAAACACATATACTGGTGATGGATCCAAGCTTCAGTTGCTAGGAATAGAATTAGATGGTTTAACAAAAGGAATTGAAGATTATGTCATCAAGTAAAGACGATGTCTTAAAGGCTGTTAGAGAATTTTTCCGTGGTAAAAGTTCTAGCTGGGACAAAGAGAAAGACTGGGTAAAGTATTCAGGGCCGTCCTTTGACGAAGAAGAATATGTAGCAGCAGTTGAATCACTGTTATCAGAATGGCTCATATTTGGCAAATATGCTGCTGAGTTTGAGCGAGTTTTTCCAAAGTACTTAGGTAAAAAGTCAGGGATCCTAACTAACTCTGGTAGCTCAGCCAATCTGTTAATGATGACAGCAGCTAAATCAAATAACTTGTATGGATTTGAGCCCGGAACAAAGATACTTACACCTGTAGTATGTTTTCCAACTACAATTAATCCGATTCTACAAAACGGGTTTGAACCCGTTTTTGTAGATGTAGAACTGCCTAGCTTAAATCTCAACTTAGATCATGTAGAAAGAAAGCTTGCTGAGTATCCTGACATAAAAGGTATTACTTTTGCCCATGTCTTAGGTAACCCTCCAGATATGGAAAGACTTATGAGTATTGTAAAAGAACATAATCTAGTCTTTTTTGAAGATGCCTGCGACGCCCTGGGCTCATACTATGACGGCAATAAGCTTGGATCATATGGACATATGTCTAGCTGTTCATTTTTCCCTGCCCATCATATGAGTATGGGGGAGGGGGGCCTTGTAGCCACCGACAATGCAAGAGCAAGGAAGGTTCTAACCTCCACACGCGATTGGGGAAGAGCCTGCTATTGCAATACTGCTAAGCCTGGAGACGTGACCTGCGAGACTGCCTGTGGTGACAGATTTAAGAACTGGCTGCCCGGTATGCCAGAGGTAACATATGATCATAGATATGTATTTGACGAAATTGGATACAATTTAAAGCCATTAGACCTGCAGGCAGCCATGGGATTAAAGCAATTAGACAAGTTGGAAAAGCTAGATGCTGCAAGAAGAAGCAACTATAAAAAATTATATAAAATATTCTCTAAATACGAAGAGTATTTTTATTTACCAGAAGCAACTAAAAAGTCTGATCCATGTTGGTTTGGATTCTCTATAATTGTAAAAGACAACTCACCTTACAAAAGAGAAGATATAGTTAGACATCTGGAAGCAAACAGGATACAGACTAGATCCTATTTTAGTGGAAACATCTTAGCTCACCCAGGGTACAATCATATGGCCAAAGGACGTGACCTAGATAAGGAATTCCCTGTTGCAAAAAAGGTTACAGCAGATTGTTTTTTCCTTGGCACATTCATAGGGCTTACCGAAGAAAAGATAGACTACATAGAGGAAAAGCTAGATAGTCTACTCAAGGGAAAACAATGAAAATAGTTTATGTAACAGGGTGTTTGGGTTTTATAGGATCCCACATAACGGCCAGATACTTAGATGAAGGATGGATGGTCTATGGTATAGATAAGTGTACTTACGCATCAAATACTGACCTTCTAGATAAGTTTAGGCAGTTTCCTAACTTTAGGTTTGAAAAAACTGATATAAAAGATATAAAACATTTATATGACTGCGACTACATAATAAATACTGCTGCAGAATCACATGTGGAAAACAGTATTATTAATAGCGATGAATTTATTAATAGTAATGTGCTTGGAGTAAAAAACTTACTTGATTTAATTAGAAATAAGGCAAAGAACTGTAATCCTAGACCAATAATGCTACACATTAGTACGGATGAGGTCTATGGAGACATCGAAAGCGGCAACCATACAGAAGAAAATTTGCTACGCCCTAGCAACCCATACTCGGCTGTTAAAGCTGCTGCAGACATGCTAGTGCTAGCATGGGCACGCACATATGGCATTGAATATATAATATTACGTCCTACTAATAACTATGGCATTGGACAATACCCAGAAAAGTTAATACCTTTATCAGTAAAAAATCTAATAAGAAATAAAAAGATCAGATTACATGATGAAGGAAGACCTATACGTAATTGGTTGCATGTAGAAGATACAACTGATGCCGTAATGAAAGTAATTGAATCTGGCCAAGTAAATAATATATATAATATTGCAGGAGGATTTGAACAAACAAATGCCGATACAGTAAAAAAGGTTATATCTGCATATCATAATACTGAAGACTGGCAAGCCTATGTAGATTTCAATTATTCGCGTAAGGGACAAGACGTAAGATACGCCCTAGACGACACAAAAATAAAAGCTTTAGGGTGGGAACCTAAAAGGGTATTCGACGAAGAAATAAATCTAATTGTAAAGCACTACAAGGAAAATTTTATATGGTAGATAGTAAAATGAAAACAGCATGCTTAATCTACGCAACGAAAAGTTTCCACGAAAGGTTAGCTCATTGTGCACTTAGAAGTTTTAAAAAATGGCACCCAACTATCCCTGTAATAGGGGTTAAGACTGATCACGTTACTCCTGATATAGAAATGTCAGAGTTGGACGAAGAGATGCTTATGGTTATAGGTATACGGAAATATGCTCTTGCAAGTAGAGCTATGAAAGAGAATAACCTAGATAAGATTATAATTCTAGGGTCTGATACTATTACCTGTGGAGTACTAGATGAATTTATAGACAATAACTCAGCAGACATCCTAGCAACTTTGGATTACCCATACCCTATATCTACCGCCGTATTTAATGGACAAGGGTATGAACATTTAAATGCTGATGTTGTATGTTTTAACTCTACGGAAGCTATTGATAGTATTGTTGAAAGAAGCCCTGCGCACGGTCATTGGTGTGAGCAAGGTGGTTTAAATGAAGTGTACTATACATCTGGATTTAAATGTGAAACCGTAGACTCCCCATATAATGAATCTAATGTTGCATATAATGTTAGATCCAAAGGTAATACAGTAGCATCCCCTATGACTCAATGGGAATACACTAATAAGTTTATAGTTAGAGATTCTAAGTTACTCATACCTACTCCCACCTTACAAACTAGATTGAAGCATTTGAAAGTATGGCATTATTGTGAAGGGTTCGGATGTTTGGATTACACATCCCAGAAAGAACGTATGGATTATTGGTTTACTAAAGGGTTTAACGAAGAAACTAAAAAATTCTTTAAAGAAGAGTGTGATTGCGGGGATTTCTTTGATGGAGATTTTACACTATGAAAGTAGTAGTTACAGGAGGCTCGGGATTTCTAGGAACTAGGCTTCAATTAAAAAACCCAGATTGGATTTATATTTCATCAAAAGACGCAGACTTAACCAATTATAATGAGTGTATAAACCTTTTCAACAAGTACACTCCCGACGCAATCATACACTTGGCTGCTAAAGTAGGAGGTATCAAGGAGAATGCTACGAAACCTGCCGAATTCTATGATATTAATATACAGGTAAATACTAATGTTTTAAAAGCCTCATACAAGTGTGGCATTAAACGAGTTTTATCCTGTTTGAGTACTTGCACCTTCCCTGATGCAGTTTCGTCCTACCCTTTCTCAGAAGATAATATATTCGATGGACCTCCCGCTATTACTAATAGGGCTTACGGATTCACAAAAAGGGCTTTGTACATTCAAACTCTAGCATATAGAGAGCAGTATGGAGTTAATTATTCCTGCTTCTGCCCTTCTAACCTTTACGGACCTAATGATAATTTTGATTTGGAGTCTTCCCACTTCGTACCTGCTCTTATAAGGAAATTAGAAGAATCTGAAGATGGAGATAGTTTAGAGTTATGGGGAACTGGAAATCCAAAGAGACAGCAACTTTATGTCGATGACTTAGCAGAGATCATCCCCATACTATTGGAAAAACATAATTCGGACATACCTCTTATCGTTGCACCGAATGAAAACTTTAGTATAAAGGAGATGGCAGATATCAGTAGATCTATAATAGGTCGAGAGATAACTTTCACATTCAATGGAAGCCTTGATGGACAGTTTAGAAAGGATGGGTCTAATGAAAAGTTTAAAGAGCTCGTCCCAGACTTCGAATTTACTTCTTTTAAGAAAGGATTAAAGCAAACTTATGAGTGGTTTAAAGAAAGAACAAGATGATTTTAATTGGGAGATGTACACCACCCTATACTATGAGAGAGAGATGGTAGAGGGACTCCAAAGACGGGATTCGCTCGACATGTTGGTAAAGAGTTCTTATGTTGATCGAGCCTTAGAGCCTAAAGTGGTATACTCGGATAACCTGCACTCTAATTGGAAAGAGTTATATAATCAGATATGTACGCTAGGGGTTAGCTCTGTCTTTGAATGTGGTACTGGATGTGCCCATCATTTAATTAACATATGCAAGCTTTGTCCTGAAATAATGATTAATGGTTGTGATTATTCCCAATCTCAAATAGACTTAGGGTACAAGTATTTCTCCTTAATAGAGTATTCCTTTGCTAAAAGACTTAAGATAGTAGATATGACTACTCAAGAAGCTACAAAAGGACTACCTACCTCTGAATTTGTATATACGCAAGCTGTAACTATGCATCTAAGTTGGGATAGAGCTAAAAAGTTCTTAACTAATATGGGAAAGTTATCTAGTAAGTATGTCTATTTGATCGAAAATATTTATGCGCATGATTACTCCGCACTATTGAAAGAAGCTTTACCTGAGTTTGAAATAGCATCCGCTAATTCTGATTATATTATAGGAGCAATCTTATTAAAGAGGAAAAGATGATCAATCTGCTCCTAATATGGGCTCTATAGTTACATATCTTACTCTAGTGACGGCGCCCTTTGGTATAGATGTAACACTACCTACTGTGTCGTCGTCGTGTGAGTACGTAGAGCATATCACAACAGCCTTGTCGTCATTCCTGAGTACATACCCCATGGTAACAAACCTCTGTGGTTCGATGAGCTGAGCCTCTTCTTGGGTCCGCCACTCATCATCCCCTATAATATCTAGCCACTCTACTATTACTGCTTTTAGCATTTTATCTTCTATCTTCTATGAACTCTTCCCAATTAAACTTATGTATTGTCCAGCCCGAGAACTGAGACATATCTACAGTACCATACTCTACTATCTCATTCTTCTCTGAATCATATAATCCCACTCTGGCTGTACCTGATGCGTTAAGTATAAGCATTGCAGAGTCCGGATGTCTGACTATCGTATCAGGTTTAGCCGGTGTGCCGCTACACCCCGTTATCAATCCGATCATTAATATCGTCGATAATGCTATCATCAAGCTCTTCCCTGAGGTCTTCATTGTTACCTACCTGTCTAATTGAGCTGCTAGATCTATTCTTTTTAGTAAAGAACCAGTCTACTAGTAAGCCGAGTATAGATTTAAGTATACCCTTAAGCTTATCTAACACTATGATATCTCTAAAACGGCAGCTATTACATCTATAGTCGTCGCGTTGCCTGCTGTGACTTGTATGGCATCACTCGCCTCTAAGACTAATGTGCCGTCTATTATCTGTAAAGAGGAGTTGGCTGGCAAATCAGCTGCAGTCACGATTGAGGCCACGTTACCTCCTTGCTCTCGTACGACTACCGTCACAGTTGTGTCTGACGCAGTAGTATTAGAGCAGTATATGGACTTAACTATAGATGTAGTTAGGGCAGGCGCAGTATATAACGTGGTTGCGCTAGTGGGGACATCAACTAACGAGGCGTTCTTATATGTATTTGCCATTAGGGTAATTCTCCAGTTACTTCCGTTAGTCCTATGGCATCAAGCATCTCAATAAAGCTACATGCTTGGCCGACTGAGGTTACATTACTTGCCTGGACTACGTGTGTGTCAGGATCCACTCTAGCATAGGAAAGGGTAGTTAGCTCCCCCATTCTTGCTTGCATTCCAGTGAGCATATCTTGAGTAGACATGGTATTAGCGCCCAGGTGTGTAGCAGGATATTCTGCGTCTGCAGATATTTCTATGTTAAAGCTATATACATCATCTGGATTGTTAGTTACACCAGTAGCTATCTCTTGAGCTAGTGTATGGTCGGAGGTATTTATCACGAGGTAGTGTCTATATATCCAATCACTAGGCATTATGGTGCTCCTGCAAAGTAAATATGATTGCTCGGTAATGGGATATTATATTTTGCGGATAAATATCCCTCCATTTTCTGTCTATCGGATGTACTAATCATTGTATTAAATACTGCAGCTTCATACATATAATCTTGATATATACCATTAGATCCATTACCCTTACTACCTAAGGTATATGTAGTTAAATCAACATTATCTCTAGAGATATACGCGATATGACCACCACTACCATTAAACCATACATACAAGTCAGTTATATTACCTGATCTATATTCTATTCCCATGCACATTATTGCAGGATAAGAATGCCCTAAATCTGTACCTAGCTGCATGGATCTATTATGTTGATTACTTCCATCATTCCTATATATAGTGATTTTGTTAGTAGATACGCTACCGTCTGTATCCACAAACATTCTTACTGCTAAATGCTTATGTGCATTTGTTTGACCAGAAGAATCATTGAAAGAAATCAAGTATTTATTCCCTGAATAGTTTATAATCTCCGCGACTACTATCATAAAGAAGTTATAGTTACTAGTAGAGGGGAATGAATCCGTGAATAAATCATCTCCTCCGTCAAAATACAAGGCGTCATATCCATTCAATTGATGATCTGTCTTATATGTAGGCTTTTTACTAGTAGTAGACTGTGCAAGAGTAAGACCATTCCCGCTACTATCAGACCAAGAGGCAACTGGATCATTATGGTTAAGACTAAGTGTGTCTACCTTATGCCAAGCCTCCAGCGTAGCAATGTCTGTAGGAGTGAATTTAGCAGCAGAACTATGGAGTCTCCCTCGTTTTCTCTCCTTGAGATGTTGGTTCAACGACATCATTCCTTTTTCAGGAACGTGTCGCCGGTCTATACCTATTCTTTTAGTCATGTTATTATCCTATAAACCAAGCAAATGCTTCTGCAGGAGTAAGATCAGAAGACCCGCCACCACCAGGAAGATTTCCTATTTGAACTTTCTTTTTAGCATGCAGTGCTGCACTATCTTCAATGATAAGAAGGTCTGCCGATACCGGAGTTGTCTTTTCAGTAAGAGACGATATTTCAGCCGCGACATTATCATGGATAGCAGTTCCATCTGCTCCATCATCAACTGTCGGGTTAGGATAGGTACCGCCTAGATCACCACCGGCTGATCCATTTGGTGGACGACTAGCACTTGAGTCATCCAATGTGGCATCAGTAACAACAGCGTTTAATTCAGCTAGAGTTCCGGCATCAAGATTACCTATGTCTGTATTATGCGGATTAGTTTTACTGCTGAGATGGGTATCTATGGTAGCATGAGTATTACTGCCTACATTTTGTATAGCAGTATGGTCTATATCGCCTTCAATAAAGTGTACTGTTCCGCTAGCAGTATGCGCATTAAAATCTACTAATGCAGCCTTAGTATCTCCTAAGGTATCTACATATGTTTTATTGGCTGCATCGAGAGTTGATCCAGGAGCTTTTGTAACTGTTAGTGTTTTGCCAGCTGGAATAGTAAGACTACCTGATATAGTTTGATCACCAGTAGCAGTTTTATCAAGATATACATCTGAAAGATCTCCATGGTTAAAGTTCTTCGGCATATTAGCCGTAGACCCTCCTGGAAGATCAGCAGGATTTAGATTCTTAATAGTCGATTCAATGCCGATATAATCTATATGGGCCTGTTGATAGTAAAGGGCAAGATTTGAACCTGCATTGATATAATGCCCAGTCTCAGGAACAAGTTTAAGATATATATTGTCTCCAGTAAATGGATTTATTATTGCAGGCGAGTGTATCACTCCGATCGCGTTTGTTGGAACAATATTTCCTGTGGCTAAGACGCTTCCAGTAGTATGTACTCCTCCTGTTACGGAGACAGGATAGATAGAGTAATCCATAGAGACTAAGTAGATGGCATTGCCAGCTTTACTCATATGTACGTGGACTTCTTCAATAGTAGATTCATATCCTGGCTCGATAATATTTGTATTATATTCTTTATATTCTATCACTGGATCAGTGTAAGTATCATCAACATCGTCGGTTATAGTATTGCCATGTATCGAATCAGCTAAAGTAAATGATTCGGATTGAAAATCATGTTCGAATAGATGTATATGACGATTAACAAATTTAGAAACACTAGTATCCCAAACTAGCGAATCCATTCCACTTACATTTGTTACAGATACATCCGCTAATCCAGCAATACTAGTGAAGTGTATGTCTGTGTCACTGGTGTGGAGTATAATGGTTGCAGACTGAGCATTAAAGTTATCAACGGTGGCATAGCTACCGAAGTCAACTATCTGGGACTCAGTGATATCTATCTCACCAGTCGTGAAGTGGATGCCCGTGTCGCCAGTGTGTGGTACAAACTCACTGGTTAATGTATATTGTGGGTGGTCATTGTCGGATAGCCCAAGTATGTTCCCGTGATCTATCTCACCAGTAGTGAAGTGGATGCTCGCATCACCGGTGTGACCTGTAAAGTTGCCACTGAGGTCGTTAACATAAGTGTTGGTAGCATATGTGCCAAGGTCAACTATCTGGGACTCAGTGATACTGATCTGGCTTGTTGTAAAGTGGATGCCCGTGTCACCAGTATGCCCTGTCATGGCTGTGACATGGTTATCTATATCATCATGACTGTTAATACCTATGTTAGTTATAAGAGTGTGATTGATATCGCCTTGAGTAAAGTGGATATCGGCATTACCTGTGTGCCCTGTAAAGTTGCCACTAAGAGTATCAACATCACTGCTACTACCGGCTGGAACCCACGCCGGCATAGCATCTATTCCTCTAGTTTCCAGCACGTATCCACTATTAGCGGCGTCTAATTCTATCCAGTCTCCTCCGCTGTTAATCAGAATGGAGCCAGTGTCTGTGTTATTTTCAGTAACATTACCAAAATTATCTAAAGATACTCCAGCATATGCCACACTTCCAGGGGTAGAAACCCATCCTCCATAGGCAGTCTGGTATATTAAAAAATGTCCCTGGGTGGCGTGGGCGGGGTATCCAGGAGTAGATGGATGGCTTACATCACCTATATCAATCAGGCCTGTTATTGAAGCAGTTGCCCATGATGGATAGCCATCGGAGCCTTGCTGCAGAAACAGTCCAGTATTGTCAGTACCTGTGACTAGTCCTGTTAAAGTTGATCCAGTACCATAATATATTGATCCATCGTCGATTGGATTAGGAGTATCTGAAAGACCGATGAAGTCACTAGCGCCGGCGCCGGCGCTACCACTCACATTAGCAGGTTTCCAAGTTCCACCTGTGAATGTTAATACTTGTCCTGCAGAAGGAGAAATAGCAGATACGTCATCTAATCCAGTAAGCTTAGTGAAGTGTATGTCCGCGTTACTGATATGCGGTATAAAATCACTAGTTAATGTGTACTGGGGGTGGTCATTGTCAAGTAGCCCAGCTATGTTTCCGTGATCTATCTCACCTGTAGTAAAGTGAATGCTTGCATCCCCAGTGTGCCCTGTGAAGTTGCCACTAAGAGTATCAATATCACCGACACCACCAGCTGGAACCCACGCCGGCAAAGCATCTGTTCCTCTTGTCTCCAAGACATATCCGCTATTAGCAGGGTCTAGCTCTATCCACGTTGCACCGCTGTTAATTAGAAGAGAACCAGTGTTTATATTGTCTACAGTGACGTTACTTAAATAACCGAAAGGTATCCGTTCCGCCATAATAGCGGGAGTTACCGGAACCCAAAAACCTGAGTCGGTTAGGTTTGCTTCATATACTAGAACCTTCCACGGCTCGGGTGCTCCATATACTTCGAAATTAACATCTGTTAATCCAGATAGCGTAGAGCTACCACCGCCGCCGCCACCAAAGTTACTAGTAGCAGCACCAGTCCAGTTACTACCGTCGTAAACTAAAACTTCGCCGGCTGCAGGATCATCATCTACACCACCTATGTCGCTTAGGCTGCTGCTATTAAGCCAACTACCAGTAAGCATTTCTACCATACCAGTCCAGTATGGTGTAGTAGCTGCCGCGCCAGTACTTATAAGTACATGGTCGACAGAGTTAGGAGGCTCTAGCGCATCCCATTCTGAGCCATTCCAACGAAGCAAAGCCCCTGCATTTGTGGGTGCAGGAAGATGACCTCCTTCAATGCCTGCCCAATAAGGATAACCTATTGTGCTCTGCCGTAGATATTTACTGGCGCCATCGCCGGAAGGCAACAGATCAATTCTACCTCCACTGAATATATATATATCTCCGTTTTGTGGTGCAGCCGGTAAGCCATGATCTCCCCAGCCAAAAGCAGTATTCCAGTCACCAACCTTTGTATAAGTAATATCACGGATTCCTATATTAATCTTATCAGCGGTTCCCATATCAATATTGAAGCCGCTAGCATCGAGGTTGCCACCTAGCTGAGGAGATGTATCTTCAACAATACTTGATATGCCGCCGCCAGCACCCGCAGGGGTATCCCATCTTATATATCCGTCAGGACCTTGTTGTAAGAATTTTCCGGTACTACTCTCACCTGTAGCTAGTCCTGTTATTTTGTCATCAGTAACATAGAGCACTTCTCCGTTATCAATAGCTAGTGTAGTATCATCAAGATCAATGAAGCTAAGTGTTGCTATAGCTGCAGCGTTGGTCGCACCTGTGCTCGCTATGTTACTCACGTTGGTTGCTATATTACTCACATTGGTTGCTATGGCTGCAGCGTTGGTCGCACCTGTGCTCGCTATGTTGCTCGCATTGGTTGCTATATTACTCACATTGGTTGCTATGGCTGCAGCGTTGGTCGCACCTGTGCTTGCTATGTTACTCACGTTGGTTGCTATATTACTCACATTGGTTGCTATGGCTGCAGCGTTGGTCGCACCTGTGCTTGCTATGTTACTCACGTTGGTTGCTATATTACTCACATTGGTCGCTATAGCTGCAGCATTGGTTGCTCCAGTGCTCGCTATGTTGCTCGCATTGGTTGCTATGTCGCTCACGTTGGTCGCTATAGCTGCAGCATTGGTTGCTCCAGTGCTCGCTATGTTGCTCACGTTGGTTGCTATGTCGCTCACGTTGGTCGCTATAGCTGCAGCATTGGTTGCTCCAGTGCTCGCTATGTTGCTCGCATTGGTTGCTATTGCTGCAGCATTGGTCGCACCTGTGCTTGCTACAAGAGTATCTACTTCAGATTCTCTGTAATATAGAACATCTCCCCTACCGGTAGTTAAATACTGTCCATGGTCATCGCCATCTAGGTTTAGTAGGCTAGCGTGGCTTATACTGCCTAAATCTACTGTGCCACTAGCTATTCCACTAGCATGCCCAAATTCATCGAATGATATATCTCGTATAAAGGTATTTCCTGCATTATCTGAGTCTGGAGCTACTGGAGTAACAGCGGGATGAGCAGTTAAATACCCAAGAGTTCCATGGTTGCCCCAACCATGAGCTGTATTCCATTGCCCTATATTAGCTGCATCCGCAGCATTAATAGTAACAGTGCCATCCCCATCAGAAACTACAATGCCGGCACTGCTAAAGTCTGAAGTTGGGGCATACTGGGGATGATCAGCAACATCCTCTAGGCCACCTAATAAACCATGACTTATACTGCCTGGAGCTATAGTATCTTGACCAACAGTAGCTACGTGTCCATGTGTATTAAACGTCATTGCAGAAATAAATTTGTTAGTCGCAGCAGTTATATTATCCGGCTGACTAAAATTACCACCACTAATATTTCCGTGATTTATTTGAGTTTCATCAAAAGAAATACCTATGCCATCGGCATCACCTGCTGTAGTTACAAATGAACCATCACCGGACATGTATAAGACCGGATCTGTACTAGCATCTACTACAAGGCCGCCATCTCCTGCTGCACCTGAGAATCCGTCACCACCAACACCACCGGCTCCACCATCACCAAGAGTATCGGCAACATATCCAATAAATATCTGTGGAGTAGGTATAGTGTTACAAAATCTATCAAATACTTGTTTTACTATCACAGTATTAGACCCAGCGGCGGCATGGCTAGATATATCTACAAATAAACTCAGCCCATCAGCCGATAATGTAGTATTCGCACCAACATCATTTCCCCCATTAACTGTTATATTCCCAGGCCCAGTCATACAAGCTAGATCAACTTGATGTGTGAAGGTAAGCATCACTGTAGTAGGCAGGGCTCCAGAGTCTACCAGTGCAGCATATTGTGGGAATGAGTTGTCTAATGCGGGTACAGGTCTCTCGAAATACAATATATATAGTGTTAAACTTTGCTGATTGATGTTAACCAGCGATTGCGCTATGACATCTTTGTATTTTACTCCTACTGAGTTTAGATAAGCTGCAAGTCTGTTCTGTACATTTGCGTATCTAGGTATAGAGACCTCTAATACACCTAGATATCCTTGTCTTTTAACTACAGGAGGGTGATCTTCTCCTCTATCGTGAAAAGATGCCGCACCTATGGTATAGGATATTGCACGTATACCTAGTCCTTGATCAGACAGAGCATTACCGGCTCTGTCAGACACTGATACAATCTCAAGAGTTTTAACTCCTGCGATATTGTATCCAGCAATACTACCTACATCAATATTAAGTATATACTCATCTACTGACAGTAGATTCGCAGCTACATCTGTCTGATTATACTTAACAGACCCTAATTTTATAGACCCGGGATTTATCTTATTATTAAATACTATAGAAACTTTGGCAGGAGCTGCACCTGTAGAAAATGCTCCTCCGTTAGGAGGGAATATGCTTTCTGGGTAAAATTCATTCTCTTGTACAGATAATCTAAGAGCTACGTTCTTCTCTTGATCATTACCTATAGCTTCAAACTTTATAATTTTTGTAGAGTCTACCGGACTCTCTCTATCTGTGAGAGAGTGTAAGATCCGTTTAAATCCAGATAGACTATTCGGGTTACCTGGGTCATGATTATAGAAGTATTCTACTATAGGCATATTTAGCCAACCGCAAAATCAACCTGCACAGTCAGCTTGGTGACATTGGTAGCCGCCTTGACGTCCAGTATTAGAGAACTGGTATTAGAAAGTGCGGCACCCGTGTCGGGGCCCTTTAGCTGCCATGCACTTGACGCTCCTGTAAGGTCGGCCGTTAATATTTCTGTTGTATCATTAAGGAAGTTGGCTGTGAGCCCATCTCCAGAATATATGACCTTTACTTCACCTATAGTAACATCTGTTCCAGGTCTCAATAGATAGAATTGTCCGGTTTCTATATTAGTTGAGCTACTAAATATATTTGAAACGTTATGTGTGAGTATCCTTGAGTTAAGGCTGGCATTATTCGACTCTAAATCAGTGATATCAGATTTAACAGCAACAATAGAATTCTCGTTTGCTTGTATACGAGTCTCCTGTAGTTTACTAAGCGCCAATAGCTCTGCTTTAGCAGCCTTAAGATCTATCTGCTTTTGCTTAGCGGATAGAAGGCTATCTATATCGGGATTAGTGTATGGATCTGCCACTTTTAATCCTTATCATCATGATCTTCATCATGATCTTTCTTTTTCTTCTTCCATTTTCTTCGCATAATTTTTTCTAGTGTTGATTTACTACACTTCTTTTTTTTATGTGTAAAATTTGATTCCACTACTAATGGCGTAGCTGCCTTCTTCTTTTTAGGAAGACCTAGCACCTTTCTTATCAACATATGCAATGCTGAGAAAATTGATCTAATTGGGTTTGCCATTTTTCTTCCTCCTTTTCTGTTGATCTTTCTTTTTTCCAGAAGATTTCTTTATCCGAGAAGCTTTTGTTTTTTTACTAGAGTATGAACCTGGACCGAAAGCCATTTTTTATCTCCTATTCCTACGATACACTGTACTGAAGACCTATTGAGTCAAGCACAGGGGTAGTACCTGCGAAGAAGTTACTGCTGACAGATGCAGTTTCTATGTAGTTAAGAGTAGTAATAACATATATATTATCGACTGTTCCTAAATCTATCGGTTGCACAAGACTTTGTGGACTAGAGTTTATACTAGAGTCCCATAGGATATTATTCCCAAGTAGGTCTGAGGCAATCTTAAACCGCATGTTATCTATATCTTTAGTATAATCAGGAGTAGTCTCAAAGAGATGTAGGCCTTTAAATTTCTTATTAGGAGGACAAGTAAACTTTGTTATAAATGTATGGTTGTCACCGAGAGAAGCTGTAGCAGAATATGTTTTATCAAACTCTGACAGCTGGAGGCCTAGCTCTTGTAGGCCATAGCTAAAGACTTTTCGGCCGTTCTCTTCATACCAATTTCTCTGCCTAAGTCTTATCTTTATCCTTTGTACAGATTGGGTAGAGAAGAAGAATCTGGAGTCGCGTGCATTATCTAAGGGAAGAGCAGTAGTTGGAAAAATGGGGTATGAATTTCCTGGCGCACTAAAACCACCAGATAGATCCGCGCTTATACCCAAGTCGAACACATCTACCTGCGACACAGGATATGGCCTGATGTATAGGGCATTCGCTTCAGTGTTAGCCTGGTCAGGTATCCTGACAGTGAGCTCTACCTGTACTTCTTCAACATCGCTATCTAAATCGAACTCTACTTTTCTTTGCCAATAGCTTTGATTGTCTCCATTGAATGCATTCTCTGGATTACCTTGAGATAGTTTTACGTAGCCGGATTCATAGTCTACAAGCTCTATAATAGACGTGACATCTATTTGAATAGACTGAGATATAGGCACAATGCTGCCAGAAATTATACTATTCGTATAAAACTTGTTTTCTACTGCATTTATGGGTACAGTCGCTTGGTTAAATAGTGTATTAATCCTGGGTTTTGTAGATTGATTGGTTCCTGGGAAAGTGATACCAGTCAGGTCTGTCATGGACTTAAATGCTTTTATGCGTAAATTTTGTGCAGCCCTGATGGCTCTGTCAAAGGACTCCTCGTCCTCGAGCTGGGCTACTCTCTTCTTTAAGTTAGAAATTTCTCTTATAGCTGTGTTTAATACATCAAGAGTGGAGCTCTCATTGACGTTTACCTGGTTTACAGTGTTTTGCAAATCAGCGATCGTAGAGTCTACAAATTTATTCATATCAGAACTGCTTATTCGGCCGTTCTGAGGTATTCTCATTCGTTCTGTCGTTAAGTGTACTGACATTTTAACCTATTCTAGCATTATACCTAAAGACTTTAGGCGTGACTCCGCCATCTGCTGTTCTGTCCTTTAGCATAGTGATTTTAACCATGACTTTTCTTGCTTCCACTTGACCAGGTATCTCGTACTGGTACTTCATAAGAAAATCTTCTGAAGTCTGTTCGGCAAAACTAGTTACAACTCCTGCATTATCTGTCACTGCTTGATAATTATATAATTCTGCTGTTGATCCAGGCTGAAAATTAAGCACAATTTTACCATTTACTATTGCAAAATGATCATGATTAGTTCTAAGCACTGAGTTCTTGAGGAAATCATAAGTCACCTCGCTCATTGCCACGCGTGTCGATTGGAGGTCAACGAAGTACTTTCCTCCTCTTACGAATATGTAATCTCCAGCTATATCCTTCAGCTCTATCACCTTTTTGACCGCAGCAGTTGAAAAGACTGCAGGATCTCTAGATTTTACAATAATTTGGTGCCATCCTCTAGGTATAAATGGAGTCTCAGTCGAGTTAGATAGATCAATTGTGAACTGTGGCGAATTTATTATGAATTTCTCTCCAACGACTAGGTCTAATGCTAGAGGGTTGTACTCTATCTTCACTGGATCAAGAGAAGGCTGATATACCCAGGTAGAGTATGTATGGAGGTCTGTTGGAGTTTCTTTATAATAAAAGTCTATATATACTGCCAGATCTCCTTGATTTGGGAGTATACCGCCAGAAGGGATCCTTGTTATCGAACCTTGATTGATGTTTATACTGTAATCGGGACCCTGGTTATACACTTCTTCATCATCTGGATCACCGAATTTACTAGTGACCTTTATCGTTGGCCTAATTACGGCGTTTTTACCTCTAGGGATAAACCTATATACAGCCTCTACTTGTTCATCTGACCTTATATTCATAAGAGATTTCATATATATATTATTGTCTCGTATTCCAGCAACACGCTTTGTTATATCTGGGTCTATACTGTAGTCAACAGACAATATTTGCCCAGACGAATCAATGCTACTTCCACTGTCGGTTATTCTTATGCCGCCATCGAATAGACCCTCGAGGTCTGTAGTCAAGATATAGTCTGTATCGCGCTCGTACGTCAAACTCTGCCCAGAGTTGGGTCCGCTACTCTGTACTCCTGTTTCTCTCACGATAGGTTCATTTGCAGGAAGAGATTGGGACACTAGTGGAAAATCAGACAAAGTACTAACGTTAAATCCGCTAAGTGTTATTTGTTCTCCAACTATATTCATTTGACTACCATACCGGTTAAGCTTATATATGGAATAGTCTGGTCTGGGGTCTGATATTGGATTTATATCTAGAGTTGGGAATAATCCCATAGATTGAGGCTTATAATCTATTGGATTAGCTACCGTTAACTTAGTCTTTATCTCGCTACCCACGCCTCCGCCGGCGTATACCTCATACCCCGAGTTAATCGCTGCAGATTCACTTAATACAGTATATATGTTCTGAAAATCTCCTCCGTTGAAGGAGATATAGGAGTTTTTAACTTGCCTAAGTATAACCTCTTCATTTATATTTCTATTCCACCCACCAAATCCCCTGAATAGTTGGGCAGATGCAAATACATTAGAATCTCCACTATCTATTCCTATTGGTAGCCCGTAAAAATCTATGCCTTTATGTGTTTCAGTTGAAATCAAGCCAGATGGAGCATGTATATCTCTTGATTTATAGGCTCCATTCCTAAATTCTATAGTTCTTTTCCCAGGTATATCGCTTGATTTATTAGAAGGTACTACGAGCTGCCAATCGCCTATCTTGTTACTAGAAGAGTCAGCCAAGCAGACATAATAGTTTATGCTACATGCAGTAGGTATAGTTTCTGACGAAGTGAGGGACACTCTATTGATATTTCTAGCGAGACCTTTAGGTTTTAACACCTTAGAGATATATTGTCCTTCAGTAGCGGTACCTAGTGAATAGAAGCCTACGTGCTTGAGGCCAAACATATAGATGAAGTTTCCATTTTGGTCTTCTTCATCGTATTCTTGTTTCGTTATAATAAACCTAACTTTTTCTACTTGAGTAGAAGGAAAATCCATATTATATGTCTTAGATTCTTGCTCAATCGATACGGATTCCGGTGTCTGTGGAAATATTATATAGTTGATATCATCAACCGTGTATTGCATTTGAACCTGCATGGGCTTACCGGAGTGTGGTATCAGTTGCACTCTAGTGATACTAAATACGCTGTCGGAAATGGCTGATAGTGGGATATCAAATTGTATAGCGAGAGGGCCCGGAGTACTGGTAACAACATCGTATCTCCATGGAGAATAGATATCAGAGAATGCATTTCCAAATCCAGCAGCAGGTCCATGATTAGATGAAACCACATCTCTGGAAGCTATAACTGGCCAGGAGTCTTTCTCATATAAATGATTTAGCTTTATCTTTGACCCAGCAAGGTTGCTATACGGCAAGGATAGGCATCCTTCACGGACATCGACTATATCTTTTGTACTGAGGTTTAGATTTGTCTTGGCTGTGGACTGAAAATTATCAAAGACCCCAAAAAAGTTGCCGTTCGCGTTATCTATAATAAATAACAAATTATCTAAATAATCAATTATCTCATTCATCTGCTGAGATTGAGCCCTATATGAAAGATCAAACGTATTCAGTTTCATTAGCGTATTTGCTACTATATCCGTGATTTCATCATAGGCAATATCTATGTCAAACTCGAATCTCTCAAAAAAGCTATTGTAATGATCTATATTAAATACTCGTTTTCTTTCTTGAGGCTTATATCTCAATGTAGGTAGCCCATAGCTATCGCCAAGGATCTCTCCTATCTTATTCTGAAGGGCGCTAGTATCTAACAGCTTACCATCTTGCATCTGCATTAATGATAGGTCAGCTATTAGCTTAGTTATTTGTTTTTTAGATAATGACATGATTAACCCCTAGATAGACTGGTCTTAGGGACTAGTTTTACGCGATATTTTTTGAGCACAGGTGTGTAATACTCGGGATTAGCTAACGACGGATCGTTTTTCATCACAGCCTTTAGTCTGACTTGTTTAGCAGGCATCTCTGTCGTAATAGCCTTTATAGTAGTAGATCCTCCAGGCCCTGAGGTTTCAAAATTCACAGTAAGTATCTCCGGGACTACATTACCCTCGTTAGAGTACAGAGTTGGATGTCCTGTAGGATTTATGCGGTGCCAATCTCCATCATTAAAGGAGATATAGTACTCTATGTATCTCCTTTCAGGACTAAACTCAGCTGGGATCTCTTCGACTACCTCTAGTTGAGCTTTTATAATCTCTTTAGGAGTAGAAAAGCTTTTGCTTACTAGTTCAGAAGTCGGAGAAAATTTATAGTTAAACACAGATAGTTCTCTAACTCCTATAGCATATCTCACCTTATCATAGTTCACTTCTAGCCATTGTTTTGCAATACTCCAACCGCTATCATCATGTGTAGTAGTCGTTTTAACACTTGTTTTTGAACCAAATAGAGCAGAAAGAACCCCGGCGATTATAGCGACTGGAATGGCGACAGGAGCAAGAGCTGCGAATGGTATAGCAAGTGCAACAGATCCACCACCGGCGACTGCGCTTGCTAGAAGAGATCCCCCTATTCCAGCTCCCCCTGTGCTAGACCCCGAGACGCCTGCAGAATGAGAACCTGCGGCTGATTCTGGACTGAAATCATCTACTGTATTATTATTACTATATATAGCTATAGTCTGAAGATAGTTCAGCTTGACAACTCTAGATATAAGGGTTTTACTTTTAGTTGTTGTATTCGTGTCTTTAGTAGACCCGTACCACTTTTTTTTCCGTTTTCTTACATGTACTGTAGTGTCAATCTCTCTTACCATTTGAACCGAAAGTCGCTGATAGAGTGCTGGTACAGGTACTTTTTGTATTATTTTGAGTCGTACGTACCTGGAGAATGTCATTGGAAAGCTAAATACGCCCTTACCTCGGAAAGAGTACCTATCGGGAGCTAGCACTTGTACGGCAACATCTGCCTGTAGCTCCTCGTTGGCTTCATCTGTTAAAACATTAGCGAATCTATGCTTGTACATGCCTGGAATAGTTTTGAACCCCTCAGATTCTGTGCCTGCAGTAGACACATCAGTTATTTCCATCCAAGCTGTTTCACCAAAGTTGATAGGCTGAAGGCTTACCCAGCTAACAGGCTTTACTTGACCTAGATCTATCGTAATCTGTATCTCAAAATCTTCATTATCTGTTTGAATAGCTAAATCTCTAAGCTCGTCTAAGGAAAACTCTTCTGTACCTGGAGTTTGCTCAATTTTCTTGACGTATTCAGCTTCCCAGAATGATGCACTGCTCTCATCAAACATTCTTCTTCTTACTGCATTTTTCTCTGCCTCGCTGGCACCTCTATCAAACAACAGTAGGTCTTGAGCGCGCATAGCAGTACCGGGGATGTAACCATCTTGCTGTGTGGGGTCGAAAGGCTCATTTGTTGTATTGATCGTTTGGGTTGAATTTAGTTGCTCATCAGATATCCTGAATGGCCTCTCATCAAGATGCCATTGGCCACCCTCTGGTCTAGCTTGACCCATGAAATTGTAGAAATTACCCTCGTAATATCTATTAACATTATCTGTTCTTGGAATACCCCCGACTATTCCAATCGTAGGCGGCGCGGGCTGTGGCGCAGACGTTCCTCCAGGTACTGTTCCTACTCCAGGATCTACTCCTTGTTGGGAACCATACCAGGCTCCTCCGCCTCCGAGTCCGGCATTACCAGTCATTGAGGGAATCGTTGTTGGAGTACCTACTGCACCTCCAGCAACAGCCCCAGCAGCAGGCGCAGCAGTAGGCGCAGCAGTAGGCGCAGCAGTAGGCGCAGTAGCTGATTCATTTACATAGAATCCCCCATTATCTGTTAGTATACTTGAAGGAGCGAGAGGTTCACAAGTGACTTTAGTTCCACCACCAACTAGATTGACGGATTCAATTCTATTTAAAGTAACAAGACCATCTGCTGTTCTGACATCTGCGCTTGGTGCGGATAGGGCGAAAGCACCATCTACCTTTTTAATACTTTGAAAATCATCACCAACGACAAGTACCTCTTGACCAAGCTGACCTTGGAATAGCCTGACATCAGTTATCTTAGATAGCGCAACTTCGCTGCGGTTCTCTAATTCTTTACCCATCTGTTTGGCGGCGTTATAAGACCCTATCACAATCGGCTTTATCGCGTTAGTCTCATCGGTACATACGGACAAGTCCTCCATTGCATCTAATATGGTGTCATTGTATTTTTCAGCTACTACGACATCTCCTTTAGTCAAAGGAGAGAACTGGAATCTAGGAGATTTAGCTTTAGTAAAGAATCTTTTAAACTCTATGAATAAGTCTGTCAGTATATCGAATATACTCCCACGATCTCTTTCGGAGTTTCTCCTGACAATACGGTCAAATAGCGCCGCAATCTTATTCTTGGTTAGCCTAGAGCGGTTTGGGTTCTTGAATCTCATAGCTTTGTATTCTTTATCTTTACTTTGATGTTATCTACTTTAGGGGTTATGTCTGTAACAATATTCACGTTACATCTCATAGTTATATTGACCTTTACGTACTGTGTAAGCCACCTATAAAATACTTTTATATTACTTTGTTTAATTGGCTTACTAAAATATATGAATGGTCCTGCTTGGATATATTGATATTCGAGTCCAACAGCATTGTCGTCTACAAATGCGGGGTTCTCTAGTTTTTCAAAATCCGTGAGATTGAATGCTTTGACGTCATTGACAAACACTCGTGTCGGCTCATAGGTATTATCCTGAAAATAGAATCTTCGGCCATCGACATAGTAGGACTGGCCAGCTTGGTACTCAGTAGAGCTATTAGTAGATCCCGCATAGTTGCTAGCCAGAGTCATGCTTGTGGCGTTTGTTATGGATTCTATCTGATATGTTTCAGTTTCATTTTTGACGCGGAAATAATTAGTTACTCCGATAGATGTGTCTATGTTAGATGTAAAATCTGTTAGGTATCCAGTTACCGCGGTATCGCTGTTAGTAGTAGCGACTGTTCCAGCCATGTAGTTTGGTTTTGTAGGCTCGAATATCCATTTATCGGACTCTCCATCTAGCTTAGTCCAAGACGATGCATTATTTATTATCTCGTATTCGGTGTATGGGTAGTACGAAAGTCTTATCGCATTGTTTGTATTGGTTTCTGTGAATGTTTCACCATCACTAAACTCTTTTGAGTCAAACACTTTTAGTGCGTTGACTGTAACCGCAGATGGCAACACCCAGTAGTCGATAGTATATATAGCATTAGAATCAAAATTGTTTACAATAGTGAGTTTACCGAAGCTGCCCGATGTGTCGAATGTATACTCGGATAGTAGGATTCGCATTCCGTTTTTTCGAATAACTACGGCAGAGCCCTGTAGGGGTTTAAATCTAGTGTAACCATACTCATCTGCTCTAGGAATTTTTAAGTACTCATCCTTAACTTTATATCCAGAAATACCTTGTACGGTACTAATCCTAGGCGCGCTATCTGGTAATATAGGAATTCTTGTGTTGTCTGCAAATTCAAGTTCGTACTCTATGGAGGTTCTATTAAATTTAGTGTATCCATCATTAAATTCAGGATGAATCTCTGTAGCTTCTAGTTGGATCTCAGTGATAGTAGCATTCGAGTTGAATTTTGGTGATTCATAGTATGATACTGGCTGGTATCGTACATATGATATATCTATAGATCGTATCCCATATATATATTCAAATTTCTTTACTTCTATGGTTTCTGGAGTGTTAGGTTTATCCGGTTGATCAGATCCCATTAGCGATGCAATTGACTTACTTTTAGGAAGAGCTATCTTATGCAATATGCTAGTCATAGCATCAGTAAAATTTTGCATATTTTTATACTGATCTTTTTGTTTTACATCTTGAAAATGCATGTATCTTATCTCTTCAGATACCATATGGACTGCATTTAGGAAGGCTAATTTTTCTGGCTCAGCTTTTATAACTCCATAATTCATATCGTCTAATTTAAAATCAAACATAGAATCGTCATATTCTGATTGAGCTATCTGACTCCATAGCATTTGGTTATGGACTATGTTTGCTGGTAAATGATATATATTTTTATCATAGTTTTCTTGCTCAAGTACTATAATCAGATTAGACATAGCGATTGGCCTGAATGATATCTCGTACCAATCGAGTGTAGGCTCCTTTACGGTAAACCCGGGCACAGTTCTGTATGTGCTCTCAGAAGGATTTTGCTTATATGCAAGATCTACTATTCTTACAGGATAAGGAGCAAATGGGAGAATAGATATGTTATTTACTTTACTTGTTTTTGGGAACTGAATCTCTATCTCACCGATCGCGCCATTGGAAGTATAGCTTGTGCCTAATCCGGCATCAGAGGTAGTTTGATAAGTATGTTTAACAACTTCATCTGTAAGAACCAGCTGGGCCCAAAATGTTCTTGGATCATTATCGAGCATATTGTCGGTATCAAATGACTGATCTAAGTTATTAGTTATTCCACCGCCAAGATTCTTAATAGTTACTACAGTCTCAGATTCACCAGTTCTCTTGTCTTGGACTCTAGCTCTGCTGCGTTCACCTAGTTCTAATTTTCTTACATCAGTATCAACGATGGCTTTAGGTTGTCTTTTAGTAGCGTTTCTGGCATCAGAAAAATCTATGTATTTAAGGTCCTGATACTGGGGATTATCTTTTAAAAATTGGTACTTCTCTATCTCATTCAGGGACTTAATGATTGATGCTTTAGACTGTGTAAAATCTGCTAAGTTGGATGCAAATGACGTACTTGCTATTTTATCTACCTGATTTAGCTCAGAATAGAGTGCAAACATGTCTACATACAGTTCTTTTTGTGTGTCGTTCCAGTCTTCTGAGCTAATTCTTTCACCAGGTATTGCTTCTCTGAACTTAGTTATAGGTTCAAGAGTCGATTTAGCTATCCTTTTGATCAGGGTAGCTAATAGCTCCTTGGCTTCACCGGAGTTACTTACCATACCCGCTTTAATCTCTGAGTTAATCAGGGACTTGAGCGCGGAACGTCTACCCTTAGATAGAACAGATGATATTTGTTGTAGTAGCTTCATTCAAACTCCAACAGTGTGTCAACACCTAGAGTTACATGTTTGGATATTCGACGCTTGATCTCAGCTATTGTCATTACATCTTTAACTTCTTCTGGTATCTCTGCGATGATTACAGATGATCCTGGGTAAGGCACCCCGTCAGCAAATCCAACATCAGTAACAGAGTACATGTTTTTATTCTTTTGCAAGCTGCTACTGTACTCTGCATCTTTTATTCCACCACCTCTGGTACGTGTATCTAGTATATTTGTATCTTCTACGGTATTAGTCTGTCTGATATGGTATCCACCAAGGATAAGTATCGGCTCATTTTCAGCAGGCAAAGAAACTATCGCGTCTAATAGGTTGTTAGATATCTTATGATAGATAGACTTACCTCGAGATATCCCATCTGGATGAACCTCTGTTGGTTTCAAGTATATAAGTACATATCTGCCAGCTACGCCTGGGTTCTGTTCTATGGCCGGGTTCAGATTTATCTTATCATATACATACGAGATATCTTTATACGTATATTCTACAAAGACTTCAGAATTTTGAGGTAGCTCTTCTTTAAGATATATGAAGCCGTTTTGCTCGTCTACATCTTCTATCATGTCATATAAAGGTACACCGCCATCTACAGATATATCTATATTACTATCTCTATAGTATAGTGGTTTATCTCTCAGTATTATTTTTTTTCTATCTGAGAATAGTCCTTTATCTGCACCTGGCTTATACGGGCGGCCATAGACAGGATGCCAGAGTTGGTTTTCATACTCCGGTACACTGAATATATAGTTTTTACCACCGTGAGATTTAGATATTGTTCCTATATCGATTCTTGGATACCATGGTGCGGTTCTATCGCTGTCACTTACTCCGTCTATTCGTATTCTAGTTTCTTCTTCGTACCTAACTACATGTCTTTTTAGATCTATAAAGTAGCCACCCTCATAGTTGGGAGCAGAGGTGTTAGTCACCAGTTCACCAGTATCTAAATTTAGCGCCTCGTTCAAAGCTACTGCTTTAAATGGGAGGTTAGAGACATTGATATCTCTTTGAAAATCCCTTATATTTTTATCAGTGTATATTATCTCTATTGTTTTAGCAGGAGACATTTGCTCCAAGACAACACTGGTGTCAGTTCCAGAAATACTAAAATCTGTACCAAAGGTACCAGAATTAGAATGATAGACGATAAGCCCTCGGGACTTATCTCTTTTCTCCACATAGTGGACTGGTATCTTTTGGTGCGGGTCTGAAAATCTGGTCATGTTATCCTGTATTTACGTATAAATCGTATCTGCCTGCATTAGCGGTTAAAACTGTAAAGTAAGTATCTTGTCCAGCAGTCCCATACTGCACTATGGGCTCTGGATTTATGACTTCTCTCTTTCCAGGTATCAACTTGTATGAATTCGCGCTATCTGATGCATTATATTCTACAAAGATAGACTTCCCTGATAAAGATAAAAAGTGGCTATATATAACAACTGCGAAATTACCTGCAGGAAGATCATTATTATAGAAGTCCTTTGAAGATACTTCTATGTCGTAAGGGTACTGGGCTATATCTAGCTCAGTACCATTTTCTGAGACTATCCTTATCTCAGGCTTTAGCACATCTAGATCTGATACTAAGATCCCGGATTTGTTGAGATAATACCTACCTCTGCCCACTAGATACTTATAGAATAAGGGGTACGGCGCTTCTAGATCTCTTCCAACAGCAGATCTATTAGATATTACTATATCCGTAGTGTCTATTTGTCCCCCATAATAGAGCTGTGTTCCAGCGATGTATTCAACTACTTGATTTTGGAGTGAGAACTTACCGCGGAGATGGTTAGAGATATTAGCCGACTCCATATCTGAAAGATCTATAATTGATATATTATTATCTGCATCTAGATCAGGTGTATTTATCTTTGCTAAGTTCACACTACCATCAGGTACGGTAGGAGCTATCCTGAATGGAGACTTTGTCTCACACACAACAGCTGCTATTCCACTAGATATAATGGTCCTATCAAATGAATTTGTATACTTATATGGCCTATCGCTGGATATCTTATATGAACCAAAGTCTACATATAGATGAGTATCCCCTGCGGTTCCCTCAGGCATGACAGCGTAGGCCACTCGAGGACTAGTGGCTAGTACTCTTCCTGTATTCAATTTGGATCCCCCTACATATACGTCTAAGGGAGGATCTGATTTGATAGTATCTGTCTGACTCCAGTCAGAGAAGGTAGAGCTATCTAATAGACCTTCTATCACAGTTAGTTCATCTATTGATCCGACACAGCTAGCAGCTATCTCTATTCCCGGTTTAGCTGCCCCTCCAACATTCATATAATTGCTGATGGTCTGGGGAACCAACTCAGTAAATTCTTCGTAAGTTCCTGCGACCCAGGTTCTAACTGAAGTAGTCGTAGGATCTATTGCGACACCACACGACCTATATGTATTGGTTCCTGCGTATGCGGAAGTATGAGAGTGAGATAAACGAGGTGAAGCGTTACCGTTATACACATCTACATACAGGTAGCCACTGGTGTCAATACCTATATCATAACCCTTGATAGAGGCACCCGTTGAAATGTATCTGACTATACTGGATTTTTGAATTGGATTTCTATATCCACCAAACTTGAAGAACACAGACATCGGCTGATCGTTACCGCCAGCCATGCCAGCATCGTATGGCACAAGCATTCCGCCATATATCTCTGATCCATTATTTAAGAACGATCTAGCGAAGTGGGTAGCTGATCCTATGACGCCAGATTCACCTCTAATAGTAATCCTTCTTTTTGCATGAGGTATTATTGCTTCATTGTTAGTTCCGCCCCAGAACTCCACATCGTCTACAATAGGACCAGCTGATTCATTGAAGTGAAGAAGTGTCTGTGTTTTCCAATCGCTAGCAGTCCCTGCTCCAGTATACGCTGGTATCTCGTATATATTTCTGAAGAATGGATCTACTATACCGGCGGATTGTGCATAATTAGATAGACTGGCTGCGGAAGTTTCTATCCTTAATTCATCTATTCTCATATGTGTAGGATTATTATTAAGATTATCGGAACCTGCGAATATACCTCCGTCACTCAGATCCATATCACCTATACTGGCAGATCTAGTGAGTGCGTTTAACTCTCCGTCGATTGAGGCACTTAGGTAAGTACCTCTTTTTGATATACTTATCAAGCTATCCTTATTGAGAGGTACTGGCCAAGTTCCTGTCGCAGAGACAGAATTGGCCCGCAAAATAGGATAGCCCTTGTTATCTAAGGATAATTTTATTTCATTACTAGATCCTACAGCATAAAAAATTACTCCATTATTAGATAAGTTATAGGCTAATAGATTAGCATAAAAATCTATGGTCCAATCAGCAGCAGCAAAATTATAAGCATTAGTCGTAATTGCATAAAATGATCCTTTTGTTATATCATGTAATCGTATATTTGATACGCTGAACTCTGTTTTATCTGGCGCGATATCCTGTGTGGATGTCCATGATATTTTGTTATTACCATCAACAAAATCCTCAATTAAGAGCTCAACTTCTTTTACGCCTTTATAGTCAAAGTTGGTGAAATAGGATGTATTCAATAATGAACCATTATCATGTACAACTTTAATTGCACCAAAAGCAATATCTAAATGGAACTTGAGAAGCTTATCTCCATCAGAGCCAGTGATATTTGTTATTGCAAAACCATCAGATAGTCCAGTAGAATGAGCCTTAACTACTTGAGCGTTATATGGAGTACCGGTAAGATTGTCCGCTGCGATATCTAGGTAATGTGTGCCAGCGGAAAATTCTATGGTTTCATTAGAGTTAGCAATAATCTCTAGTCCGCTACCAATAAATCCAAAGGCCGTACCAACACCAGTGTCTCCGTTAGGATCCACATACCCCGTGACGTCTATAAACGTATCTAAAAATGATGTAGCATTAGTGGCCGACACTGCAGAAGTTCCAAGCTGAATTTGTTCATTAAAGACTCCCGCTATACCTGACTGGACTTCAAGTGTGGTCTGCCCTGTTATGTCATTTGTAGAGGAGTCCACTAGATCAGATCCACTATTAAAATGATATAAACCTACAGTGGTAGAGGATGGAATTCTTTCCGATCTTAGGTTATTAGTACTATCCAATTGGATAGCTATTGTATTGCCGCCGTCTACTCCACCCCAGCTAGGCTCTAATATTATCTTAGATTTGTCCGAGGAAGATTTGAGTGTGATGCGATCGACTCGCGGAGGTTCTGCAGTCCCATCTGTAGACGCTTGGCTTATATAGAATCTTAATTTATCTGTACCATCCCCTGCTGTAGGTATTCCATTGATTAGTATCTCTTGATTAGGTACGCTGGTGATAGTTGTGTACGATCCATAGTCTGTCCAATTGGCGGTCACGCTGCTCTTATACTGTGGCTTTATCTTAGTCAGTCCGTTGCCGGTCTCTATCTCGCTAACTACATAAATGGCGTTATACTTTGTAAGGCCAAGACTAGGAGCATATTCTGGAGTAATGGCGGTTTGTTCTCCAGTAGAGTATATGCCTGAAGCAATTGAATCTTCGTCAAGATACATTCCTGACGCGGATTGATATATATAATCAACTAATGTTTTACCTATAGTTTCTGGAGAAGTTGTATCGCTGCCAGTATCGAATGCACCTAGCTGTAATTTTTTTGATACGGTTGCTCCAGTAAACTTATCGATACCAGCGAAAGCACTACCGTCCTGTAGTAATACATAGTAGTCATCTTGTTTGAATCCAAATCTTAGTCTTTGTGGAGCAGCTTCTAGATCTATAGGTATGAAGTCTGTAGCGCCTCTAACTCCTACACCTGAATCAACAAAATAAAATTCTATTCGTTGGGCACCATCATCGACTAGCATGCTATGGCCAAGCTTAGTAGACGATGTATCCGCTATAGGGACTTGGACTCTAGTTTCAATTGTGTATCCAGCAGTGTTACTCACAGAATTAAAGTATGAAGTTTCTGTTAGATGAAAATATTCAGAGGTAGCAGTAGTTTCAAAGTTTAGAAATGAGCCACCAACAGCAAACCTACTCGAAGAATGTCCACCTCCTGCAGATATATCGAATTGACTTTCTAACACACCTGGAGCAGGAGATATATCATTTTGATTAGTCCATGTTGGAGTAATCCACGTGGTTCCGATATATCCCGTGTTAGACGCATTAGATAATAGTCTTAGCGTACTACCAACTATACCGATTTGAGTAGAGTCACTTAGCGTGAATCCATCAGTCTCTGTATCCAGAAACTCTTCAGTAGATAGATGTGCACTAGGAGGAGTAAACATCGTTTGGTGCTTTCACTGTTGTCCAATCACTATACTGTGAGACCTCGTCATATATAGTTCGATAGGCTACTCTAAAGCCATACTCAACGCCAGAATTAATAGTCCTTGTTATAACACCATGCTTTCTGTCTAGTATATGTCCTGGAGAAGAGATACTACCGAACCTTGCCCAGCCAAACATTGTGCTAACGTTACCAGTATTCTCATGGTACATTTCAATCTTATAGTGATCTATGTATGGTATCAGACTTTTCCCAGATATAGAACTAAATGGTATACCTAGTTCTACGTAGTAGTAATTATTCTCCTTCAAAACAACCTTGCTAATGGGATGAGGTTTAGTATACATAAGGGAATTAACATCTATGCTACTAGTATTTCCATTTGCATCTACAAATGAGAATGAGAATGTGGATATATCTCCACTACTTATTATAGAAGTGTCGATCGTTAGATCGTAAACATAGTTAGTAGTCGCTGGACAAAATACTCCTATATCTGTACTAGATCCAACAATTATATTAGGTGTGCCTATACATTCAATAGCGCATGTACATTCTTGCGGGAATAAACTTTCCTCGAAAGTGACCCTGATACCACCACCTTCATCGAATCCTGTAAGAGAGAATGGTGGTGGAGTGTATCCTTTTTGAAAATTATAGATAGATCCATTGATACACTCCTCAGAGCATTCATCTAAGGGGAGCGGTATTATTGGCATGTTTGTAGCACCGATATAAAAATCTGTCATAGTCCTAGAATCTCCGCATCAGTACAATCGGGTGTAAAGTTTCCGTCTGGACCTATAATACCCACTCTGAACACTATTTTGAACATAATCGACTGAGTGGAGAAGAATGACGAAAAGTGATTGCACATATCAGCTACATAGTTGTAGGTCCCGGGGATAGCAAAATCTCCATCTCCACTATGCTGAGTATCGGTTTTAAGTGGCACTAGTTCATGCCAGGATCCATCGGTTCCGTTAGTAGTATCTATGGAGAACGAGCACAGATCGTAAAAGACTTGGTATCGTTTACCAGAGGGTGCAGTTGTAGGATTGCCTAGCGCATCGCACACGTATATATTTGTAGTTATATCTATCAGACAAGGGTTTGAAGGTCGCTGACATATCTGTACCGTCTCAACTTTCCATTCATTAGTTGGACAGACTACGCATTCTCCATCTCCAGGCGTGGGAACGTCTGTAGGGGGAGGTGGTGGAAGTCCTCCTGAGTCTCCGGGATCCGGCATATTCTCTGGTGGCTCATCTCCTGCCGGTATGATATCGCCATTCATGTTAGGTGGAGCAAGAGGGCAATGGAACACAGGCAGGCTAGGTAGAGTATAAGTGCTCACTGGTAACAACGCATTTGAGTCTAGGCTAAGATTCCCTGTGACAATAACATCGTTATACTGGCCTGCAGCACCTTGTGCATAGACAGTGATTCCGTCGCCTGGAAGACTATCAAACCCTAGATACGGAGTATCTCCTGCAACCACTTGATTTATTTGTCCAGCAACACCTGTTTCATATCCACTGACAACAGGAAGTAACATATATCCGTCATGGTTTGTACTAACCATGGTATTGTAGTCATTCCTGTTGTTGTTAAGAACTACTAATCCATTGATAATAGGAGTCTGTATCGCTCCGCCCATATATCCAGACCCGTTAGCTATTCCGCTAAAAGTGAGGTCTGTTGGATGTGCTAAATTGCTTCCTACTATAGTATATGCATAAGCACAATGGACCTTGTCTTCTACATCGGTTACTTGTATGTCTATATCTGCCCCAAGTGTAGTTGAATATTGGAGATAGCAATTATGTGCGCCAGGGAATATTTCTACTCCGTCTATAGCAAATCTACTGGAGGAAACTCCAGTAGAAGACCCATCTGTGACCGTGAGTTTAGTCTTAAGTCCTCTGCTCGAAGCTATCTGAGGTATCTTCACTACGAAGTCTACTGTATCTGCAGTAGCGACTAGCCTACGTTTTTCACCTGGTCTCGGGTATATTCTTGTAGCGTATCTCCATGCAGGATTATTCGTAAGGTCTGCCAGGCTACCTGGTAAGAATGGCGACTGTGAAGTGTATCCTTCTACAGTGTATCCATCCGGAGCAATAACTACTGACTCATCAGATGAGACAAGCAGCTTATTATTCGAGCTAAATACCATTCCAATAACCCTAGCTGCTCCAGGGGCTAGTCCAGGCGGAATGATCGCATTCATAAATGAGTATGATGATGGACGAATGTTAATCTTATTATGGGCAAACCACCTAAAGGATTGATCTGAAGTTAAGATACCTAATATGACCAAGCACCCGTGCTCTGTACGATGCTTGGATCTATTCACGATCCCAAGACTAGCTGGTGTGACTAGGTTGGTATCAACGATAGATGAATCGTTCACAGTAGTATAGGCCTTTAGCGCTACACTTTTATTTACTATATCGAATATGCCATTAAGTACTTCTTCGGACTCAAAGTTCAGGAAGGGCCCTACCCCATAGAAAACTCCTGCACCACCGTTATATATAACATTAGAGTCACCGACTGTATTGAAATCTCCAGAGACTGGTATCTCGTAGTCCTGGTTAGCATTAGTCGGAGATAGCGGCTCGGTAGATCTTCTGAAAAAGTTCTTTGTTTTGAACTTGTCGGAACTAACAAGTCTATTGACTAAGAATAGCTCCATAGCAGATGTGGGAGATGATGATGCAATTCCGTCTTTTGAGCTGGCTGGCTTCAGAAGCCTGCCGTGGACATCTGTCTTGACCGGTGCCTTGACGGCATGTTTGGCCAGTAACTCTATTATATTTTTACCTGGAGTTTTATAGGTATATGCATCTAAGTTTAATGAGCCCGCCCCAGACAATTCACTTGCGTTAAGCAGAGTATATGTGGGGTTAGCTTTTCCATCAGTTGTTATTAAAGATGAGCCTAGTGCTCTGCTCGCTACTTTTGTTGTCAGATATTCAGTTCTAGATCCGACTATATCGCTAAAGGCTCCTTGCTTGAATATTTGATTCGAAAGTACGGTTGTTGTTCCAGGCTGATTTGGGGTATTCTCGATAGCTGACCGAGTGACCATTCCTGGTAGATTAAGCAGCCCTCCAGCCAGGGAAGCACGGCCTCTTTCCGCTTCCCTGTACTCTGCTATCCTGGTTAATGGCTTCTTAGAGGACAGAATGTCTCGTGAATTTGGATTTATTCCACTAGGTCTTCTCTTATCTCCCTGAGATGGACCTTTCTCTGGTTTGAATTTGGTATTCATTCGGGTTTTTCGTGCGTATCTGGCTCCGGGTACTGCACTATTCGGTGGCATATCTGCCGCAGGAGTATCGGTTGAACTATCCGACCCTCCTGGGATAGAAGAATCGTTACCTTCATCCGCAGTGCCTCCAGAGGAGCTTGGGGGCCCTCCAGACTCAGCGGACGAGTCTGCCTCTGTACCAGCCCCACCTCCCGCTGCAGAGTCTCCACCGCCTCCTGGGGCAGTCACCGGAGGAGGAGGAGGCCAAGTAGTGTTAGCAGGCAGCTCGTTCTCAGCGGTGTTAGGCATATCAAAAGGTATACCCATAAGGGATATACAGTAGTTAAAGTTGTTCAATAGAAATGCGCTTTGATCAGCTGAAGCTTGATCGCCAGCAGTCATTGTCTCATGGGTAAATGGTCCAATAATATCAACTCCGTAGTCCCAAGCAATTCCTACCGTTATTTGTTCATTCTCAGGTAAGACTAGTGGAAATACGCTATTGATATCTACCATTGTCATTAAGCCAGTTTCGCCCTGTCCAGGTAAGTATGGCAGATTATGGGTATATGTAAAACTTGTGTTTTGCATATCCCATATTCCTGGGCAGGTCATTAACAATTCGAATATGATTACATTTCTGGTTGTGAGCCAGTAAGTAAAGTCTCCGACAGGGGTATAGTCTGATTCTATATAAGTTAATGCTGTAGCAAGAAAAATCTCAAGATCGGCTGGATTTAACCACACCCAATCGCCTGTTCCTGTAGTTCCATCAGGATTATTTGCTGGTAAAGATGCTGTACCTGATGGCATTTCTGGCCAATGCACATGCATAGCGGGGTATGATACGCCTTCAACAGTATGCCATCCTATAGGCAATCCCTCTTGAAACTGGAGGCAAGCATTGACTACTTGAACGCAGGGGACAGCAATTCCGTCTGGCATACTACTCTCCTGCTATTAAACCAATGACCACGCCACTGTGTTCTTGAATGGGTTATGGGCTACTACCTTCATTGATAAATGTTTGGCCTGTATGCCGGCGACTCTATCTGGTGCAGCAGCTGTTATTTTTAAGTCTATTTCTGCGTCGTAATCAACTATTATATCTCCAGTTATCTGATCAAGCACCGTTTTATCTATATTGATAGCATAGTGTTGATCAACTGTGACCCAGGCTAATCTTCTATTATACGTGACTTCTATTGGTTGATCCTGATTCCCCGAGATAAGGATCTGACCTTTTGTATCATCATATATAAATTCGCCATGTCCAGGTTTGTCTTGATAGCTTAAAGCTAGTACTCTGTCAAAGACTGACCCAGTAGACATTTTACACACGATGCTGCCTATCACCGCATAGTCTCCTACATCGTATTTTGTAATACCATTAATAACTGAGAGAGGCGCAATTGTTCGTGTATAATTGCTAGAAGACTCTAGGCTATATACAGTGAGATTCTGGTCTCTTACTACTATATTGCCATGATTGATATTAGCTATTTTATAGTCTACAGGTAGTTTGCCAAAGGTCTTGTCCATAGCAGTTCCTGAGGGGAACGTGGTTGTCTGAGACGCTAGAGGTTTATTCCCCCTGTATTGTATATCTGAAATACTAGGGGCTTCTGTAAAAAAGTTAACCGTTCCATTCGCGTCAGATTCCACCTCTATCAGCTGCCCATACTTATCTGGGAAGCCTAGCTCTCTATGTAGCAGTGAACCCGGGTATAGTCCTTTTGGTTCTATTAGCTCAAGGAATATTCGTTTAAACGCATATGGATTATTCTTATCATCTAGGATACGGATGCTAACAAACTCTGGTCCACTACCTTGGACGCAGAGTTGTGCACTAGACGGAGCCTCTATCTTAGTTGGTCCAGGAACATCAAGATCCCATGTGATATGATTATCGATATACGTTCCTGAGCTATGGTAATGAGTTGTCTTAGAGAACTTATTTTTACCAGAAGTTTTAGCCCATGGGAGATATTTGATTCTTCCCGCTTGCCAAAACCAGTCAGTTAGTATAGTAGAGTTATACGGTGCTGCGGCATCAAAATCTGAAGCAGGAACTGGTCCAATCTGGAGGAATCCATTTGTTGAAGAATTTCTGAGAGGGGAGAGTGTGAGATCCTTGACTTCATAGAAGCCAGAGTTTGTAGACTCATACTCCACAGTCATATCAGACATGTTTGGTATACGGTTATATCGAGTAGGCTCAATTCCCTTTTCAAACTGTAGACAGTCTACTCCCATAGGATTACCGGTTTCAGAGTATATCCTGAATTGTATTTTTCTTGTATTAGTATCTATCGGTATTAGATCTGTATCTATCTTTGACAATGTAGTAGTATCTGTTGGTGCAGTAGTCACATAAGATGCTACCGGATATGATTCTCCTGAGTTCCCTATTCCTATACCAAGCCTTTGCCATGGAGAGGCAGTAGACGCAAGCGACATATCTGAAGAAATCTCATATGAGTATCCACTATTATGCTTGAGCAGAACATCATTTCCATCATATGTCAAGAAATCGAAGTACATCTTTCCCGTCTCATTGGGTGCTGCAGTATACAGTGAGAAGAAATAGTTCTGGTCAGGATCTATATCGACTACTTCTTGAGCGACATAATGGTCCGAGTAGTTACCTGTTGGAACATCGAAGACCAGCATGTTCTCACCCATCAAAGGTCTCAACGCGCTGAACCCACTGACCTGGACCATTGACCTGGAAGATATTCTTCCATCTGTTTTAAGCATATAGTCGAACGGAACTTCCGCTCCAACATGCATAAAGGTCGTAGCTCCCAAAGTTCTTGCAACAAACTGTTCAGTTATATTCAAGTTAATAGGGTCATTAACTGTAGTAGAGTATACCCCGCCATTAGACTGATGTGCATAGGCTGGATCATCTTGAACAGTAGAGAACGGATTAGCGACGTATACAAAATCTGATGTATCAATGTTATAATCAACTATAAGATCGGATACTATATTGCCGTATTCGAACTGTGGATTAAGCGCGAGGTTAGAGTCCTGATGAAAGTTTAGCTTTACACCTTCGGGAGACATTGCAGTGTTAAATTCATAAGGAAGTAGACTATTAGAATCTAATAATCTAATTGTATCATCGGTTATAACGATAGGCGCAGCATCCTTAGGATTTTCTGGGAAGATGTATCGTTTTATACCGTCCCTGATCCTGAATCTATACATAACATCTCGTAGCGTAAATTTCTCATGGTCACTAGACCAGAGTCTAACTTTGCCATGTATCGCTATAACGTCAGCTTCCGATGTTATATCTAGGCCTTTATGTTTGAGTACAAATTTATCCCCAAAAATCTCAAATGAACTACTAGTTAATACTTGCTTGCCGGAGACGTACAGTACGGGAGAACGTATCTCTCTAGGCATAGTGAATACAGTCTGCCTAATGGCATCCAGAGTATATGCTTTCTTGTCAGCATAGAGGTAGTATGGTTTTTCTCTTATAAAGAAGAACCCAGACTTTACTTCTGGCATCCAACAGCTGACGGAAGATTGATACTGTTCTGTGACAGCATCTATGTGAGAAAGAACTCCACCGATCACACATTCTACATTATCTATATTCTGTAGATCGGGGTCACTTTCCACAGTCGCACCAAAGAAACCTCCCGCTACGGCCATTTCATTGGCTCCAATAGTAGGTGCAGATCCACGAGAGTTGCCTAATACATCTGAGCAGAGAAGAGAGTCATCTATATAATCATCTAGCTCGCTAGCGGGATCTCCACATACCTCCTTACCCATAGCTATGCAGGGTGAAGAGGCAAGCATGTTCAAGTCTATGCTCGAATTAGCTATGTCAGTGTTTTGTACTATGAATACAGGGTCTTGCGAGATAGAGTAGCTATCGCTATCTACGTTATTGCTTGTTACATTTCTCCAGTCAGTCAGAGTTTCTACCAGAGTAACCGCAATTGAACCATCCGATAGCTCTTCTCTGATCTTAGCTACGTTACCGTTAAGCGAATATAGGTCATTAAAGTTTGACTGCAGATTAGTCAGGTCCCGCTGATTTATCATCAGTGTGTTCCCTGCAATAGTAAACAATAAGTTATTGAATAAGGTAGCCTTGCCGTGATCAAGAACACCTTGGCCCTGATCCTTTTGTAGCTCGATATAGACACAAGTATCTGTGCTAGAAGAGGCCTGCTGGTCGTTGAACACCGTATTATACACGAGTGCTACATCTTTGACTAGAGTAGTTACTATACCATACTTAGCGTTAAAGACTATATTGTTTAGGATCTGTGCTTGGTCAGATTGATAAATCCATATGCCTACATTCTCACTATCTAGGACTATATTTTTTTCTATGATTAGATTGTGGCAATTAGGTCCAGTAGAAATACCTTTTTGGAATCCGCGGAAGTACATCCTTCTAATAGTCACATAGCTGGTACCTGATCCGATAGAACATCCATTAATAAATGATCCAGTAATAGCTTGAGTTTTTAGTGCATCAATAATTGGCAGGATGTTATTAGCTGCGCCTATAACTAATCTATTGATAGCTGTTGGCTTAAGTATATTCTCTGGTATAAAAAATCCAGCGTATATTCCATCTTCTGAAATAATAATGTTATGTTCTTCAGTAAATTCAACGGATCCTTGGTCAAAGATTAATTGACTGATGGCATCTTGGACTTCTGTATATAGCTGATTCGGTCCTACAAAATAATTGGCCATTAGTCTGTCACAATTCCAGCAGTGTTCCCACCTGCGCTAGAAGAAGGAGCACTAGAGGCAGTCTGGGAAATGATTCGGGTAGTTTGAAGCGGGGCTGTCACTGGGATAACTCGAGTAGACTTTTCTCTAACAGTCACGAGCAAGTCCGTGTTCGCACCTATGCCGCTTTTGAGCTGATCTGGATCTACTCCAATGTAGTTGAGCTCTGAGCCGTCAATAATGTTAGAGTAGTTATAGGCGTATGCTTCGTTGCTGCTTAGTGGAGTTATAAACCCAGAGTTCTGTTGAGCCCAATATCCATACGTAAAGTCGTAGTTCGTTGGAAGAGATGTTCTACCGATCGCTTCATTCTTGTCTGTTTGCCATACACTTCTATCTGCTACTGCAAGGCCCCACTGTATTTTGAACTTGGCAGATAGGTTATCTGCATAGGTGTTTATCTTAGTGCCAAAGTAATTGTTGTGCTGGTTGACATACTGGCCGTAGAAGCCTTCATCTTGAAGTGCTTCTATATTACAGTTAGCCCATTTAATAGGCAATCCAGTCACTTCATTCCCACCATTGTCTAAGTAGTATCTATCACTAGCAGTAGTGGGAGGCATCTTCTGCAGATAGTCTATTGGAGATCCGGTATCAACAGTAGATCCTGTTGTTACGGAGAATAGAAGTGTGTTATTTATCGCCATATTTGTTATAAAATCAGCAGCATCTTTAAATGTTTTTCCTTTTTTAGCTAGAGACTCTGCATATGAATATGATATGAATACAGGGTTTTCTAGTAGAGAGTTATTTTTAAAGTGTATCTTGTCTTTTGTAGAGTACCAATTATTCTTATTTGGTATTTCATTACCTACAGGGGATTCTACTCTTATAACAGCCGAGGTAGGTGTCTTTTTTAATTCAATAGTCCAATCAAATGGATCTATCTTGTGCCGCTCGTGTTTTACATAGAACAAATTACAAAAGATCTGTAACTTGTCGGAAGATATAGCTATGTTAGCTATGCTGTTTGGATGATCTTTGGCAAAGTTTGCGTGCGGAATCAAAGTTAACGCCGCATCATCAAAGACAATATCCAGCTCCCTTATCACAGAGTTGAGTAATGGGAGATAGTTTGTACCTCCCCTATGCTTATAAACATCGAAAAGTCTACGCTTGTAATTTATATTGTCTTCTTTTGGTATTCTTTCTAGTCCCAGCAAGTAGCCAAATTTATCGAATACATTATAAAATTGATGATATCTTTGTTCGGACGTGTTTATATCTATATGTATTATTTTATATCTGGAATAGGTTCCTTTCTTATCTATTGCTCTGACTAATAGCTTTTCTTTTATGTTATGGATTGGTACTTCCGCGGACCATGCGGTAGAACTAAGTATAGTCGTATTTCTAGTGGACCCATTTATCTCTATACTAGAGATATCTGGAGCTTTGCTACCAGCGATCGTAGTTGTTATACCATTGACCTTTTGATCGTATCTATCTATGCTCCATGAATAATCGAATATGATTGTCTTTGGTTCAAAGAACTGTACCTGAGAAGGGAATCCTCTAGATCCATTCTCCGCTACAGGTATGACTCGCCATAGATATTTATGATATTCGGCATTAACTAGTTCAATCATATCTATAAGATCTATAGTATATGAGAGCTTTTGCTTTAGTGGCGTTTCGTAGTCTATATCAGATACAACGTTAGATCCTACAACGAGATTAGTAAACTGCTTCAAGAGAGGATTCGACTTGACCTGCTGGTCAAGTATAAATGGCTCAAAGTTATCATCTAAATTTTCTTTGCCGAGATCTGGAGTTATCTCAAGTATATAACTAGATGGCATTTCTGCCTCGATAGGAACACCTTCATATCCAGTAAGATCAACTGCTCCAGTGTAGACAACTCCAGTAGTAGTCTCTATCATATCGGCAAATGAACTTTGCCAGTAATATGTTAAGTCGCTATAGGATCTTGTTGCTGAGTTATAGTCGGCTGGAACTTCTGGTCTAGGTAGCACTTGGCTACCAACGCCAACATTGATGGCACCGAAAGGCTGAGTGAATCCGTCAAAAGGGGCTCCTTCTGGTACTCCGGTATGTGCCATCCTAAACCTCTATTTTAATACGGACCCAGGTGTCTGTACTAGGTACTTCGATAACAGCTGTTTTTCTATCTATGGGGGAGATAGCACCAGTGGTTATCTGAGTCACAGCTCCAGGGCCATCGGCACTAGTACCGGCTGTATGGATAGTTACCTTGTAGTCCTGAGCTCTAAAGTCTCCGCCTAAATTATGATATATAGTAGGAGTAGTCGAGGCAAACTTCCTCCACGTAGAGTCATACTTACCGGCTGGCCTATAGGTAGTGAGTTGATCAAAAGTACTGCCGCCGTTATGCTCCGCTTCTGCAACTAGAATACTTTGGTCACTAGGAACTCCATAGTCGGATCCATACCATACTCCGTCAGATTCTAGTCCCGCAGATGCAACACTGTTCTCATTGGCTAGAGATAAGTACTTAGTACCAGCATCAGCCGAATTGACAGAAGCAGTATCGGCATTAACATTAGACTTTACTATACCTCTGACATCGGCTACTACTGGGTTAGTAGTGCTAGCAGTAATATCAAAATCATTGCCATTGAGTGCGACAAAATCAGGATTACAGAAATATGGGTTATATATCCTATAGGACATACCAGATGCAGGCAGGGAGCTGAGTGTCCTTGACAACTGCCAGCTAGTAGTCGCACTGTTGTATGCAGCTATGGGAATCTTTTCTCCTGCGCTTGGCCCACTGCGGATATCAAATATCCATGTGCCATCGTTGAATCTATCTGTATAGTATAGGCCACCTCCGGCAATATTAACGAGTAAAGCGTTACTGGATATCGTAGTATCTACGACTAGATCACCTGTAGTAGAGTCTTGAGTGGCAGTGCTAGCCGCCCCTCCGGTTAAAGTTCCATCCTCTGCCATTTGACCAATAGAACATATATTGACAGTATCGCCGCACCAGTCAGGTCCAGCAGGACGCATATACTTATGCCTATTGGCAATGTATGATGGATCTAATCCATCTACCAAGGAGGGGGTTGTTCCGCCATGGTTATTCAAAATAATATCTCTATTAATAGTTACATCATGCTCAGTAGTACTACCAACCTGATCTATTCTACCGCTAACTGTTAAATCTCCAGCGATATAAACTTTATCCGCAGATCCGTTGCCGAGATATGCATCACCGTTTACTTGAAGATCTTCTTGGAAGGTATTCACTTGAATTTCAGCTTGCGAATTTATGACAGTATGACCACCTAAAGTGAATAAGTTACCTGCGATATAGGTATTACCATAAACCCTCAAAGCGTCATGGACTCCTTGATCCCTACCGGAATCATCAAGGAACAAAGCAGAGGTTACTGCCGCATCGGTAATTCCGGTAGATCTTGTAGTGCCCGTAGGAGACATACTTACGAGACCTATCATATTAAGGATATCGCCAGTATGGTCTGTTATAGTGCCAGTCATAGGGTCAAGAGCACTACCACCCTCGAATGAGCCACAGTATACCTTGAACTCATTCGCGTTAATCTCAACTACATCATTAGAATTCCCTAAAGTGATAGTATGGCCTGGCTGCCCATCTAGAGATTTAAAAGAGATGTCTTCAGCTAATCCCTGAACATGTATTCTCTTGGGAAGTTTACTATCGATCTTAGCATTTGTGCTCTTGACTAGTACCTCTGCGGATCTTACACCTTCATTCTTTGTAGATCCTGCGCCCGCCCATATCTCTAGCTTATGCAATACATCTTGCATCTGACTTAGATATTCACCATAGTATTTATCAGGATCAGCAAGATAAGTTAGAGTAAAGTCGCTAGCAGGGAGAGCACTAAAATACACTACCCCATGATTATAATCAGTGAGCCCCGTATCGAGTGTACCAAAGGTAGATTCTACTGTGCTTCCTAGTCGAGGCTTATGGTTCATATACAGAGCGTTATTGTTAGATACATCTATGTCGCCGGTTAGATGCTTCTCGTCGCTAACAGATACAGAAACTTGCTGATCGTCTGTCTTATTGACAAAGACATCATAATATGTAGGCCAGAGTATGTTTGGCGCAGCAGGATGATATGGATTATTCTGTACTAGCCTATTCAGGCTAGTATTGATAAAAGAAGTGTTCTTATCAGGCGAACTATCTGAATGAGTTGTATATGCCATTTTTATCCTATGTCACGCAAATTTGATCGTATTTCTCTCTGGTAAAGAACTGCCCGTCGTCAGCATCTATGTAGTAGTCATACGCAAAATCGGTTTCATACTTAATTACTCCGTCATTTGTTTCTACGACAAACTTAGATCTGCTTCCATCGACTTTGCCCATCTGGCTGAACAAAACGCTCCCTGTCTCAACTCCGGTATTGAATAAGCTAGCAGTTGCATCTGGAACCTTAAAGTCTTGAATACACTCAAGATAGGTTCCCTGAAATCCCCTTTTCGAGGATATAAACTTAAATGTATAGTATACTCTAGCACCTAGAGACTCTCTACAAAAAGCTACTAAATAGTCATGATCAATGGTGAGGGCTCGTATCGCTAAAGTATAAGTCTCTGATCCAGAATTCATGTGATCTTTTATAACAGTATACTTATTTGTATTGTCTCCGAAATAGTCTCTTTCAGCTATCGCAAAAGATCCATAGTCATCATTGAATTGCAGAGAGCTCTTTTTTATCTTAGAGGAGTCATGCGGGTCAATACTCCATTTCATAGTAGAAGATGCTCTCTCATACTGATTTGTAGCCAGACCCATAGTATTCACAGATATGGCCGACTCTGTTGAGGGGGCTACGCTTCGCAATCTAGTTGGTATCGCATCATTGTAAAATGTATTTTCATCAGTAACTTTGAAGATCCTAGTTTTAGGCCGTATATTATAGTATGAAGTATTTGAGTTTAAGACGACTGAAGTCTGAGTATAGTCAGAAGTATTATTGGAGTATACATTATATGTTTCATCAGAATAAACCATAGACAGTTTTGCCCAGGGTACTGTTTCTCCATCTCTTCTTGTCCATCTCGTTGGTATTTTTCCTATTTCTAATTGAAAGCAATCGATATAAAATGAATAGTCGCTAGTATTATACCTATAGTCAGATTTAATATTGCATTTTATATAAGCAGAAGGTTTAGCCAAAGATATAGTAGTATGCACCTTTTCCCAATAAGCGATCTGACCGGTTGAGTTATCTGAGAGTATCCCTTCTTCCGTGGTGGAGGTAGGTATATCAACATATGATTGCCCAATTGATCCATCCACATACAGTACGTCAAGTTGTAGTTGATTGCTATCAATTATATTTGTATCTATTCTACCAGAATGGTTTGGGACCATGACCATTGCGGATAGCACTAGGTCTTGACCTTTAGGCATGCTTATAGCATACGACTGATACGCTGATGCGTACTCTCCAGATTCAACAGAAATAGCTAATGCGTTACCGGCGCTTAAACTATATTCGGAGTCTGCTTTGACTATAGCTCCAGTAGATTTATCTATTGCCCATCGACATGGTGTGTCTGGTATGGCTCTTCCTGGTATCGAGAGGTCAGAGTTGTATATAACATTCGGACTTACTTGTTCAGCTAGATCCTGACCTACCTTGGGATAGTCTTGTATAAACCCGGAATAAGCTAAATCAGATTCTACAGTATCTAGGTATTTATTTTTCTTCCCGGCAAAATGTTGTTCGGATAAATACTCAGCGCTCATAGCAAAGCCATTTATAAGTTGCTGGTAATTACTCGTATCGTTAAATCTACCTGCGTGCCAAAATGGTAAATCGTTACAGATCATTTGAGTATGGTCGGACCAATGTCCTGCTAGTTTATTAAATGAATTGCCAGTAGACGCATCAAAACTATAGCTTATATCTAATTCATTGGTCTGGACAGGTACCGGCAGATAGCTATACCTTAAAGTGAGCTCATTATACTCTACTCTGTTGTAGGCATACGTAACCTTTAGGGTTTTATAATCTGAATCTGCCATTCAACTAGACTTCCCCAATGATGCCTATTGTAGTAGACGCGCCAACCTCTGAAGGAAGGTTAGCTGGAATAGATTGCTTGATCCAAATATGAAAATCGCCCCCAATACCAAGGCTGGCTGTGACTTCAACTGCATTTGCAAGTCCGATAGGTTCAACAAAGGTTGCGCCACTGGGCAAAGTTGTTGGCGTGCTGATTAAGTTAGATCCATCTAGAGCTATTTGAATCTGTCCAGGGTGTTTGACATTGTTTAGAAATATTTTTACGTTTTTGATTGGAGTACCCGACGTGTTCTCTACCCAAATCTTTTGATACCTTACCCGAGCATCTTGACCAATATAATCGCTAACTCCTTCTGGAAAAACATCACTAAGTGTAGCTCCTATTAGCGTACTTGTTGCTGCACCACCAACGGTATTATTGTCTGGAGGACTACTTATATTCCAACTCGCAGACTGGTAAAAAGTTACATCAAGTGCCATTATTGCCTCACCATTATCGGGTTAATCTCATCTTCGTCAGGAACGAAGAGCTCGTCCTCTTCTAGTCTTAGATCTCTTATCGCCTGAACTCTCTTATTTATACAGAGAAATACAACTTCTGCACTTGAGATCGAACTATCTGCGCTAAGAACTGCCGATACAATCCGGCTCATGCTAAGATCATCTCCTGGTCGCATGGCGCCTATTGCCGCCTCCACCTTGAACTCAGCCTGCCTAATGATAGTTTCTTTCAATGAATCATTAACTCGATTTGAAAAAGATATTTTAACTTCTATTTTTACTGGTATATAATCATATTCTCTTATATTAAAAGATATACCAAATCCTGTTGAACTTGCTAAGCTCTCGCGGACCATAGCTAATGTTGATTGAGATACTCTATTGCCTGTGGGGAGTAGATATACATCATAGGACCCTGATCCTGAGACGCCTAACCTTAAGTCTACGCTGGCAACATCTTGAAACCTCATTAAGCCAGATATAATATTAGAAGAATTTGCACCTTCTGATGCAACTGCGGCATTCGATATTCGAGATCTAAACGAGCTATCTAACTCTCTCCCCTTGGAATAGTTTATTGCATTAGTGTTAGTTACATAAACATCAGGATTGCCTAAATCATGGACTGTAAATTCTCCGGGTCCAATGTTAAGCAGCCCATCACTAGATGTAGATACTGAAACAAATACGAATGTATCTGTATCATTAAAAGAAGTTGAGTTTGATGTTGTTAGGGAGGTTCCATCATCGAACCGAGATATCTTTATTCCGGCAGGTATCACATTGCTGCCTAGCACGCGCTTTAATGTATTTACTCCAGTTACATAAAACTTTATAAGCTTATCACCAGCCGTCGCTTTAAAATTGCTTAAGTCTAATCTTGATACTCCAAAAATAGATCCGATGAGATCAAGGTAGTAACCAGAAGCTGTATCCAGATACGCCATACTGGAAGAGTCTGCTATCTCTCCAGATAATCTAGCCATCTGAGTATTCATAATATCAGTTATACTTCTTACGGAGCTTCCTACACCTAGGTTAGTGAACGGTGTATTCAATGCGATAAATCTTAAACTCTCGTCTTGAAATTGACTAAATGACTTTCTCTTTTTAGGCATTATGCTACTGCTTCCAGTGTGCCATTATTAAAGTCATACTTGTATGCTAGAATTATATCTTCCGAACTAATACTTGTAATAAGCTCCATTATGGGCTCCTTGATCTTAAGTATTATAGCAATCTCATGATTACCAACAGAGACTACTTCTAGGCTATGGTTAGACCAGTTAAGAATCCCTTGATCATTTAAACGTTGACTGATATGGAGTTTTATCATATTTCTTGTATGTCCGTCATTGGGTCTCCCAATAAAACGATCTGGACTTGCTCCAAAGTTTTTATGCGGATTATAGTCAGAGTATTCTGTCAGTAAGCAAAAATTAATAGCTCTTACGAGCGACACCGCCGAACTAGACCCCTGTAGATCGCCCGCAAATACGGACAGATCTCCATCTACTGTAGTATGTATGTCTGTCTCTGCGTACATTTGATCCTACTCCGGTAGAAACGAATCGTAATCGATCACTTCGTAAATATACTTAATTTCCCTCTTGTATTCATCTCTATCTAGCTCCTCTAAACCTTTTATTATCTCAGATCCTAGTGTTAATAGAAACAAGAATTCGCTGTTATCTGGCCCTAATATAGAAAAGGGGGTTAATGGAGTAGAGGGGATCTCTGATGCCCTATTATCTATGGCATTTCCACCAAGTATAGTATTTTCTGGAGCTGCTTCACTTCTAAGAGTATCTGAATCTAGTTCAATTTCGTCCCTATTGGCAGTGATTCCACCTGCTCCTTCATCTAGCCCAGGAGTGATCTTGACTTCCCCTCTATGGGGATTCCATGTTATCGGGCCAAGATTGATGTCACCATTATTCAGAAACACCTTAGGAACTTGTATTCTCTCGGGATCTAGAGTAGACATTTATTCCTCTTTTAACTACTTCGATTATTCATTGCTGGTCTTTTAACTACTTGGATAACACCTTTATCACATCCATCGTTCAATATTGCTTGCATACCATTTTGTAAATTTTTTCCTAAGGAGTTACTATTGCTGACATCTGCCGACTTAATTTGCTCAGATACTCCGATAGGAACTATACTCGTATGTCTAATATCTCCTGGATTTTTCCATGATATATCTAGTATAGTTATATGTGAAACATCGCTAGGTGCTCCAGTTCTTGCATTAGAAATCTCTAATTTGATAATAGGACTGTTTATAGGATTAGTAAAATCTATGTGGACATCACCAAAATAGCCCTTAGGCATTTTCCTTGTATAAGCACTAGCCCAATTAGCTATATATAAACCAATAGCCCGATCAGTAGTCTCGTCAGAAGTTTCAATAGCATCTATCTCTGTCTGAGTGAGGAAGCCAGACTTAACGTCTGACTTTAAAAATTCTATCTGATCGTTGATGCTACCCGATAGGCTATTTAGTTTATCCATTACCTTATTATATCGAGATCGCTCCATTATGACCACATACTGTTGTGTTCCAGTAGTTATCTCGCCTTTTATATTAATGATATCTCCTATTACGGGAGTACTTGTATCAAGATAAGGACCCCTGTAAACAATAGCGTGCTCTATAAAGCTGCTATTATGCATACTGGGGTGATTTTTGGCATACTCAACTAGTTTGTTGCCCGGTGTACTTCTCGCCATCAGATTCGCCTACCCTTCTTCAAATTGATCGAGTATATCCGGGGCTTCTCCTTGAGAAGCGATAAAGTCAGCCCAGAGGTATCGCGCCTGCTCCATTATGTTATCTATGCCATGAGGATTGCTACTTGCGACATCGATTGCACGGAGCCCGGCAGAGAACACTGTATTATTATATCTTAAAAGTTTTATCTTGGCCGGGAGGTATACTGGTATACTCCCATCAATACGGTGAGCGCCGGCAGAGAACACGTCTCCTTCATTTGCATCTATAACCGTTTGCTGAGATATAACTGGATTCAAGTACTCATCCATAACACTACTTCCACCTCGAAGCATCAATCGCCCATACACAACATTCAACCATATAGCTCTTGCTCCAGCGGTGATTCCTGCTCCAGCGATAGAGCCTATCGCAGCGTTTCTAGCAGATATCGCTGCGGTGTATGCCGCCGTCTCAGCAGCAGTAGCAGTAGCAGGAAGAGCCCCAGCGGCTATCAGCCTTATCTGCTCTCGTGTTAACATTGCCTCAGCTCTGGCTCCCAGGTGGCCAAAAAGGCCTGCGCCGAGGCCTTGGCTAGAGGAGGTGCCTCCACCAAATATAGCTCTACCTGCACTTATCAGTGGATCGCTAAGGCTATAAGGTGCATAGCCACTCTCTCCTGGCTGTAATGCCATTTTTTTAAGCGGTGCTCGAGCAACACCCTCTGCGAGGCGTCTGTTTGCTCTGTTTATACGTACATTTTGTCCGTATCTGTAGCCTCTTCTAAGAACGTTTCTGAATCCGGTTGTTGCCCAATTCCGCCAAACTGCTCGTTGTGCGACTCTTGCTCCAACAACGACTCCTGCTCCAGCGAGTCGAGCGCCGCTCGTAAGTATCGTTTTAAGTGTGAACCAGACACCTGATGTTATGCCACCGGTGAATATCGAGCCAAATAACGCTGCAACAGTTATTGTGTCCATTACGCCCATAAAGGTTTTACCGTTAGCAAAAGAATACATCCATCTCTCGGCCTGGCCTGCATTATACGTTCCCAAAAAGCTATTCACTCGGGTTAGACCTACTGGAACTACAGTAGTCGTCCATCCGCTAGTAGAACTGTAGTTTTGTATAACACGTTCAGCCATTATTTCTCCATGGATATTATTGACATTATCTACAATCCTAACTGAGTCATAAGGTTTAATATTTCTACCAATCATGATTAAATTACCACGATACATCTTTGATAAACCTTGTGCTAATCTGAAGTTATTAACTTGTAGAGCTAGATTAGGAGTAGTCGCATTTATCTCTGTAAAAGTTTCAAGGATATCTTCTGGACCAGCATATAATCCTGCATAATTCATGCCCACCGAATTTTTCCTGGGCCATATCCCAAACTCTTGGTCAGAATCTATCTGAAAAACCCCTGCTGACTTATTGATTCCACCTTCTTCTATGCCATAGTTAGTTGGCCCCCAATCACCCCACCCCGCTGTTTCATTAACAGTATTAATGGGTACTCTCAAGGAAACTGCACTCCACATATCGGACTGTGTCGCAACTACATTATTTGCTATTAGGTCATGATCAGAAGAGACTACATGGTGATCCCTAAATAGTTTATGAGTAAACGGTAGCATCTCGCTAGTATCGTCTTTGCTATTCATTATATCTTGCAGGACATCATTGTCTCTTTCTTCGCCATCTAATCCGATAGGGTTGAGTAGCTTGGTTGCCAGCTGAAGAGCTTGTTTGTATTCCATCAATGTTTTTACTATATAATCAACTGCAAGACTGTTGCCTGCTGCGGGATTCCTTGCAAAAGAAGTAGAGAGCTCTTCTCTCTTCGACATAAGATTTTTAAAGATCGAGATTTTCCTATCGGTACGAGAAGTATCCATAAATGTTGATGTCAGGAAGGGAACAATAGCTATTTGTTCCGTAGAGTTGACTTGCCAACTAGCATCGAGGTTTACCTCGACGGCAGCTCCTTCCTCTTTGCTCGTTGACTTAAATAATCCAAAGTCCGACTCGTTGCTAATCAACAATGGCCAAAAATCTAATCTCTGCCCCGCGTGGTGGACTGCATTTCCGCTAATCGTAGTACTATTAACTTCGAGAGTGTTATTCAATAAAGCACTAAGGCTAATGCTAGTATATAGCGGATTAGGCTTAAATGAATTTCCTCCAAAATTATATAAGGAGTTCCAGTTGGTTGTATTAAGTACATTCTTGCTGTTTAATCTGATCTTAGCTATAGCCTTAGAAGCTGTAGCTAGTTTGGTAAAGTCTGCTTCAGTTAATTTGCTCGTGTCTAAATTAAGGAATATAGCGAGCAAATTAGCATGCACGTCATCAGAAAGGTAAGGTTCATCAGAGATGGGCCTGAAGAGTGTATTCACCACTAGGTCTTCTAATTCCTTAAAGCCTCCATCTGCTTGGGAGAATGGGGCGGTCGGATGTACAGTAACTTCTGCTCCTGCGTTATAGCTAGCTCCGTATAGCTGGTATGCGTTTGTGTGAATATCAGATTTTTCAACAGCGGCGATTTCACCAAGCTTAATTCTATTATATCTAGTTATTCTTTTACTTATCTTATCACTTATGTGATTAATCCGATGAGCAAGAATCCTATATTTTCCTAGTTTTCTAAAATCATTCGCTTGGGTTTTTAGAGAAGTTTGAGCATTGTAACGGGCGACATATTCGCTCTCTTCTTTTGTGGCCTCTCTGTACTGATATGGACCACAGGGATCACCAACGAATAGCGTGGCGTCTCCTTCGTAAGGAACAACGGTGGCTATAAAATTAGGCATATATCTTACAACTTCTCTTATCCCATCTATCGCCGGAGCATTGGTAATAAGCCACTCGTTTGCTACCTCGGTACTAGTTATTTCAGCATAATTTCCTACACAGTTATACACATTTCTAGATAAGTCAAACCCTTGCCAACCAAAATAGTTAGATTCCATAAATGCATCGCCCCAGCTAGCATTGTCTCCTTCGATCTCAGATATGAAACCTACAGTAGTTTCTGAACCGAGTATCCTTTGTATATTACTATTCTCTTGTTCGTATGAGAATATGACATTTTCAGCGCTACCAGGTCCACCAGGTCTATATGGATTCACCCGAATTTTTTTGCCTAAGTGATATGGACCAGACACAGGGCTGTCTGTTGGATCATTGTCGATACCAAGCAATATGTAATTTATTATACTGATAAAACCAACATGCTTATCGTAGCCTCCATACGCGAATTCTGGCCACCAATGTTTCATCATGTCCAAGAAGTCCTCTTCTATAAATCCTCCGAAATCAGTTTGTAGTTCAGACTGAAATCCCTGAGCAATAATTTCTACTATTTGTCCTGCTTTAACCTCTGCGATTGTTCCAGTAAATACTGTTTTTAGCGCGGCCAGATTATTCCCATATCCCATCTTGACTACTATATGAATACCTGGTCTAAGCATAAGCGTCTTAATAAATTTTTCGCCTGAGTCATCATCTACTAATTTAGGATCCGAATTATTATAGAAAGAGGTGCTAGATAAAGTCCCACCAAAATTAGCTAGCTTCATTGTACATATATCATTATCATATATATGTGAAGAGATTGAGCACTCGAGTATCTCCTTATAGCCATGATAGTCGTCTTTTTGGTAATCCCGTTTTCGATCTTCTTCAACAAAGTACAGTCTTGCAGTAGGAAATGACTTCAACAAAGATTCTGTTAAATCAGGCATATGGGATAATTGCTGCTCGCCCATCTTTGAATACTGATTTTCTCCATTAATGGGTACACTTATTCCGCTACCAGGTTGATAGTATGTGGGAGTTTGAACATACTCCATTTTACTACCTTCATAGGCGTTCTTTTCTGGATTAAAGATTAGGCGGAGAGCCACTCGACCTGGATCGCTATTGTTACCAGTCATAATAAACTCTATAACTGGATATTTATTTTTAACTGCTCCATAAAGCTGTTTTGCAAACTCAGCATGCGCTCTCTCATCAGTCCCTAGAATCAGCGATAATTCATTCACTACGTCCCCATTCTCGAGTATAACACTGGAACCCTCGGAGTTTAGTGATTCTTGATCAACTAGAGCCGCGCCAGCGGCCATTTCCGCTGGGTTTTTTATTGCGTTAAATAATTTCCCCAATGTCTCCTTACTGAAGGTATCTGTCTCCGGTCCATCACCAGTCTGTCCTGGCTCTTCATTGATATTTTTTAGTATCGTTAGTCCGTTTAGAGGGAGAGTTATAACTCCTGCGCCTGTTTTATGTCGTGGAGCAATCCCGTAGCCTTCATTTCGTGCTTCATAGTTTTGATAATCACTGATCATCAACATCTTATCTCTATTTCTATGATAAAAGATGTCGGGGTCTATATAGCTACTAGCTCGCGCAGATACGGTACTGGCTATATCCTGTGTAGTCATCTTCATTAAATCAACAAATGGAATAGATGGGGTGATCCCATAGTCGCCACACTTTGGTGCGAATGCTTCCATTAAAGCATTAAATATAACTTCAGCTTTTTCGGGACTTTCTGCTTTGCTTATCTCGGAAGAAAACAATTCGCTATAAGTAGGTAGATACATATCTGAATATAAGTCTATCTCTTTAGTATTAAACTGCTCAACTTCCTCTTCTATCATTTCGATGTCAGACATATTTATTTCTGCCTTATTGGCGATACCATATATCTTTGAGCCTGCTTCATCTCTAAGGTAATTAAATTGCCATAGCCCTTTAAATTTTGCGACTAATTCTATCAATATGCTAAGAGAATTCTGCATGGACTCTCTGCTAGCGAATACGCGCCCTTGCTTTCCTAGAGTATATTTGTTATTTATTATACATTGAAAAATAGCATCCCATAGATCTTTGGGAATCATCTTGCCGCGCTTATGGAAAATATCTAATATACTATTTATATCATTAAGGTCTTCAGGAAGCTTTACTGACCAGAGGGTATCTCCGGTGTCCGGAAATTCTGTGTCGAGATTGTCAAAGAGTACCCCTTCTCTTACTCCATAATATGAATGCCCTTTAGGCCCCGACTCTATATCAACATCATGCCTCTCCATAGGATTTTTGACATGTGTGACTGGTGATTCCTGGTCTTTTCCCAGGGAGAGTATTCCCGCAAGCCAATTCACCTGGAAAACTCCTTGTTGGTGGCTTGGACCTGCTTTACTTCCACCCCCCCTCTTATACGCATTGTCTATCTCAAACCATCGACGAAACTCTTCTGAGTTCCCCTCCTGCTCTCTGAGTGGATCTCCTGTCTCGATCTCTGTCCATTTCAATCCAAATACTGAAGCATAATTCGATTCTTTGTCAGCGCGCAATGCTCCATGGACTAACCTAAGCAGACTTTTATATACTTCCTTATGGGTACTAAGACCAGAGTCTATCAATACTAATTCCTCTAGATCCCGATATATATCACCGGTAAGGAGTCGACCGGTTCTTTTCAGGGCGTACTGATAGATTATGCCCATAAAAATAGGCTGATAATATGTATCAGCTGCATTCGCTGACTCTGGGGCTAACACTGTACTGAATTTACCTAGGTCATCTGTTAGACCTAAAACGCGCATTAAGCTATCTAGCCTGTCCATATCATTTGCAGTTACCTTATCCCTGATTGAACTCGAAGACTCGTCCCCATTCTCACCTGGTCCAGTGTTGCGCTCCCACCATACTTTGTATAGCTTATAGAAATATTCCCAGACTGCTTCAAGAGGTTTGGTAGATACTGCCCCTTTCTCAAGGACTAGTTTCTCCGTATCATGGCTTTGTGTATTTTCCACTAATGTGAGTATAAGCCGATACAGATCAGGAGAGTCTGGATCGGATTCTATTGTTACAGATTGCGGCGAGATTTTATTCACACCAAGAGAATTTATAAGCTGATTTTCTATCCATCCGAAAGAGTTAAATACTGTTTGAGAAGCTTCAGCAGATACTAGCTTCGCTTTCATCGCCATGAAGTCAGCAATAATTTTTTTATTTCTGACTGCGAAGATAAGTTGGAACGAGTTTGAGTTTAAACCCATATACTGAATCATAGGAAATTTTGAGCCCATTAAAGGAATGTCAATTGATCTTGTATTAAATGTACCAGAGATCTTTTCTAGAACCAATGGACTACCTTCGTAGCCATTGGTGTATCTCGGGTTAGTAGTATCAAAGTCTATGATTCCACCGAATATATCCCAATATGTTATTCTTAGATCATTGCTACCTATGGGAGTTATATTACCAGATTTACTTCGTTCTCCTGCTAAGGCTGCTATGGTTACATCTATCTCTTTTTTAATTCTATTGGACGCCTGGCTAACATATTCCATGCCCCAGTGACACTCGCTAGGATCGAGTGTAGGGCTGCCTTCTTTGTCCCGGTATAGAATAGTGCCAAAAGGGAACGCTGGAGAGCTCATTATCCCAAAACTAAATCGACCCAGTATGGCCCCTGGCATATCATGCATTGTCTGCATGCTTGCGCTTTTAAAACAGACCGGGACAGGAAATTTAGGACCACCATTGTCTTGTCCGCCTGAATCTAGGTCTTTGAGAAGATTTGTATTATTCTCAGTCGACTTATTATCATTAAGTATATTCTTCATATGTTTTACTCCCTGAACAACTTCAGGGTGATTTTCAGTGAATAGGCCCAGGATATCATCGTAGGTATTATCGAGATCAAGAGCCTCGAGCATCCGATCAAATCTATTTTTCTCAGTATCGCCTTTACCTCCAATTACTTTTAATGCTGCTACGTCTCCGATCATATCGTATAAAGCAGGGTAGGCGTACTGGGAGACAAAAGCCATGCATAAGGCAGAAGAATATATAGAGTTCATTGGCATAAACTTAAACATATTATATAGATTTATAAAGCTGGGATAATCTCTTTCTGTAGATGAGAACACCTCGAAATTGGGGAATATAATATCTATAGAGACCGTATGCTTTGACTTGCTATTTGCCATCATTCCCGATGACTTGGATCTTGCGACCGGCACAGGTGTATTTAATAAGTGCTCTTGTATATTGATAGAGCTTGGAATGATATAAGGAGAAGAAGACATCCCAGAAGACTCAATTATTTTATAGAATCCTATTTGAGTAATATCTTCATTCTGGAAACGCAGGTCATCAAAAATTTGTCGCTTAGTGGCTAGTATGCCTTTAAGTATCTTCTGTCCTGTTTCTGGCAAAGGCGTGGGCGCGCTTGGATTCTCTAACTGCCAGTTAAAAAGTTTCGACTTGTATTTTGCTTTCTGATCCTCTGGTATCGTCTTACTGATATCTATATCTTTTAGCGCGCCGAATAATATTTCATTATGCTTATCGAGATCTATAATACTTGTACTCATGAATTCGATTGGACTTCTACCGACCGATTCTAATACTGTTTCGAGGGTTAGTATATCGCTAGTGGTAGGCATATTAGAATACCGAGTCCATTCTATCTCTGAGGTCTGTGGCGATTTCGCTTCGAGCCATTGTACCATTTAACTCAGATCTAAATGAACCCTGAATCTTTGGAACGTACCCATTATGAAGCGCATATTGGTTCGTCATGCCTCTAAAATCTGCTGGCGCATTCATCTTACCCGATACATTGAGTCTGCTTCTTTTCCCTTCGGATCTAGTGATACGAGCTATTCTGGTATTAGGCATTGCATTCGGATTAAATGTCGGGTCATTTGGAGTTGACATCACTGGAACTGGAGGTAATGTTCCCGAAGAGTTATACATAGATACCGGTACATTGCCGGGTGAGAATCTATCTAACGTAGATCGGACCGCCTCTATCCCTGCGAGGCCTCCTATTACCGCAGCAGCAGGCTTAAAGAACTTTGTTCTACTTATATTCTGGAAGAATTCGCCGCTCAACATACCAGACCTAGACGCGTTCGAGCTGACGCTTGCTCCACCTACCCTAGCATTGTCTGGGCCGTAGTCGGCTATATTCACATTATTCTGCCGCATCCTAGTCATTGTTTCATGAAACTCAGCAGATAGAACTTCGTTGAGGCCTGCGCCACTTGTATCCATCGCTGCTAATCCTTGGAAGTCGGCCATAGTCAATGAAGCAATACCAGACGCGCCAAAGACATTATCGTTAACTAGTCCGCCTATTACTGAACTAAGGTTTCTGACTACACCCTCGAATGGCATTCCTAGTCCGGTTCCCCTGGTCCCTACTTGTAACTCTTGGGCCATCACTTCTATAAACATCATTCGTTTTGCAAGATTGTGTGCAAGTTGTCTCATCTGTTCGTCATTACCGGAGCCACTCAGCTTTTGTAATATACTTAATGTTTGTGGCTCCATTTCATGGAGCTTTCGGAACAAACCATCTGTCCCGGGTTCTATGATCTCTGCTGCCCTTAACAAGTTATTAGATACTTGATCGATAAGATCCCCAGCTTTAGTCCCACTCCTGCCTTCTATCAGGTCATACATGAACCCCATGCTGCCGTGGTCCATATCAGATCTGGCCTGAGAGGAACCCGCCTTCAATGCGTTAAGGATAAGCTCTGCTGGTTCCTGCCCAGAAACACCGTGTGCAGCCTTTTTGAGGAACATATACTTTATCAAGTTCCGCGCATCTGTATAATGATATGTTGAAGCAGTACGAGTAGGCCCACCTGCCCCGGCCACGCTCTCTGTAAAGATGCCGCTAGCCTTACCTAAAAATTTACCCAGGCGATCTATTCCCGCATCGTCTAACCTGGCTTCAAGGTTAGTCCTTAACAGACTTTGACCCTCACCGCTAGCCTGCAAGTCTATTAACTGTGTAACCATATAGTCGACATAAGATCTAGCTCTGAAGTGCCCCTCGACAATAGGAGTAGAATGCCCATGGCCAGCTATTTTTATCAATGACTCGAAGGTATGCTGTCTTACAGTTGCCTCTGACGTCATATCTGCGGTCTGAGATATAAGCTTATTGACATCTCCATAATTAAAACTAGTCTGCCCAGCTAGGCCTAAGCTCCTCGCCATTTCATTATCTGGACTACCTTTAAGATTACTAAGTATGCCATCCATCATTTCTATTTGTCCTTGATGGATACCCCTCATAGTGGAATCGTCCATACTAGCTAGTCTAAATAGATTGATAGCATCTTTGTCAAGGTCGCCTTCAGCTGCAAACTCAATCAGCATATTATTAAGATATGCTGTATGCTTGAACTCAAAATCATCGACTATATCTGCAGAAGCGAAAGCTGTATCCTTCAGCAATACAGTCTGAAGCGCAAACATTTGGCGTCCGCCTGCAGCAGGTTCTCTTACTCCAGTAGTATAGTGCTTCCCAGCCCATGCCTTTTCGACTAGCTTGTCTAGTGCACCATCATCCATTCCTGGCGTAAAGTGCATGGACCTGAATGCTTTTTCGGTCATACCAACCTGGAATTTGCCAAGACTGCTATGAGTCTGTAGCCGCATTCTTGCGCCAGATTGTATCCCTGCAGCACCTATCTCTGATGAATAGAATAAGCCTTGTTTGGCCATTGTATTAGCGGCCATTACTTGATAAAGCTTATCTAGTTTTTTTCCTATATCGGATGTTTCAGCAAGCCGGTTATCTGCTGAGCTATCCCTGAGTGTCTCCACGCTTTCTAATATATCCAGATACATTGATTGAGCTTCTACCTTGGCGCTTTGTCCAGAGCCTAGCTTGGCAGCCGCATCATCGGCTAGCTTCTCAAATTGCCTCCCTCCTTGTGAGACTCTTACAAAGCCTTGCTCTTCAATGAATTGCATAGTTTTTGCGGAGGGGACAAGCATTGGCCCATGTTCACCTTGGATCAAGAATGCTTGATCTGAGATTTTGGCCACACCACCCTCACTGGAAACTAGTCCGAGCAGGCTTTTGCCAATATCTTCAAGGTTCACTTTACCAGAGGCACCACGTTTTCTCAGTTGATTGATACCATACTCGGATTCAATACCTCCAGCTGCAAGTTTTGGCCTAAATCGCTTAGGCCCTATCTCTCCACTCCCGTAAGCCTCCCCCTCTCCTTTAAATTTAAGCCGAGATACATCTCCAGTTTTGAGATCTCCATCAGCGCCTATCTTTCTCAGAGCCTCAAATCCGAAGCTCGTCTCTTTGAAGTGCCTCATCTGCTGATAGATAAGACTCATCTCATGATCTTTGGCGAATATTGCTGGATTCGCTTCGCTCAGAGCGTTAAAGATTAGTCCCTTTTTCTCACTAATCTGCTTCTGATGGAATCGCTGATTAGAATAAGGCTGGTTAGTGTCGGGATTTATATATTTTCCATCACGTTTTTTGAGAAGCTCGCCAGTTTTGGGATCTCTATCTGGATGCATTCTTTGCCCGTGAGCAAAGTCAACAGACTCTGCAAGCATCATTAGATCTCTTTGTTTTATACTGAGTGCATTCCTGCCGAAAGAACCCATAGGTTCTTCCGCTCTTGTTCCTACCTCCGCTGCGAGAGATGCCATCATATATTGCTTACCTACATCGAGATTTTTAGTACCGATAACCCCCATTCTTGCGAGTGTCTGATTAAGCGAGCCTGCTTGTTCCCTTAATGCAGCCTCGGCTTGTTCTTGCGTATGAGCTGGTAACTGTTTTAATATCTCGTGGACATCAACTTCATGGAATGTCTTTTCTATTAGTTCCTTGAATAGAAGAGAATCTTTTCCTCCGGCGGCCTCATGTAGGTGCTTCATGAACTGCTCGTTGGTTACACGTTCTAACTTGCTCCCCAGGCCGTGGATCTGTGTAGTTATCCCACTACCTATTATCTCTTGGTTAGAAGTTCCGCCCATTACGTTTACTAATCGCTGAGTAGCAACTTCGCTCCCAGTCTCTGTGATAATATGTGCAAGGTTCCTGAGCAGTGTTTCGTTAAAGCCGAAGTCAAATCCCTCTGCAACTCCCTTCATTGCGTCTGAACTCCACCGGCCAGAACCGGTTTTCGTCCTATCCATATCCTTAATTCCCTTAACGGAAATTCCTAGATCTCCCATTACAAAATGTTGTCCCCCAGATGAATCTATTCCTGTGAGCTGTCCTACGATAGCTTGCACTGCGGTAGGTCCAACAACCTGAGATGTACTAACCCTCTGGCTACCTACCATATGTCCTGCACTAACACTAGTACGTGCGGGTGCCCTTGTAGTCCTATGCGGCCCTTCCGCCATGATTAGTTCCAGCTGCCCAGTTCCAGGAATTAATCTATATCCGGTGACATATGTATGATCCGGATCCATTCCTCGCTGCTTAACAATATTCATCATATCGTTAGCATGCCTGAGGTCTTTCACCATCACATCTTCAGATCGAGCCACCCCTTGTCCAATTACTGCTTTATCTATACCAGCAGGTTGTACGTCGAACCCTACCGCGGAAATAGATCTTCTAACTTTACGGTCTGCTGTAACCTGCAAGTCATATTCAAGAGCTTTTAGCTGGATCGGACTACCAAAATTTACCTTTTGATCGCCTGCGACTTTGCTGGTCATCGACTGTTGATGCTGTCCAATTGCATCGACTAAATCATTACGCAGGAATCCTAAAAATTCTTGAGTCCCATCCTCTAAAATCTGGAGCTCTTTGAGATTGATTTTATGGGATACGGTACGTCTAGACATACCAGTCATAGGATCAAGATCTAGCTGCTTCACTAGCTCGCTAGACATCACTACACCAGAGTCGCCAAAAATTGCTTTGTTTAATACGGGGTCTGCAAACTGTAGTCCTAACGCCCTTATTCCAAAAGCTACGTCGTCAGAGATGCTCGCACCCCCACGTGCACTTCTGATTTCGTGCTTTAATAATTCGTTAGTCTCACTACTGAAACCCATTATCTCTGCTACAGCTGTAGGCAATTCTTTAATATCTCTTAGGACAATCGGGGCCCTGGACAGATGAAATTGCCTGCCTTTTTCGAACGTTTCCTGTCCGGGTAATACAGTAAGGTTTTTAACATCCTCAATAGTTCCTTTGATATATACTCTCTGCTTACCCCTACTACCATCTGCGAGGTTGGGCCTGAATGCAGATTCTGCGCTTTGTGGAGTCCATGCAAAATTGAAATTCTTGAGTCTTTCACTAAGAGGATCAATACCTAGCGCAGATGATCCTTCGGGGACTCCACGTTTAGTAATCCTCTCTATATGATCTGTTACGGCTTGTTGCGCAGTATTCAGCTCTCTGCGCATTTCTCCCGAATTAAATCTTTCTGCATGGGTATGAGGATCATATCCAGTAATCAGTATCTGCCTTAGTCTGTCTTCCTCTAGCATGAGTTTGAACAGGTCGGAATCCTGACTCACTTCTAGCATTATTTGGTTTCTGGCCCCGAGAAGATGCCTACCTAGCTTAGGCTGGCCAGAGTACGACATGGGGTCAATCATTCCTGCGCTATTTTTAGTACGCATCTCGAACGGGAGTCTATTGTCGAATAAGTCCTCTGTAGCCCCAATCACTTGATTTATAGTCTTATTTAATTTGCTAAAATCAGACTGATCCTTCATTACTGTATTGATTTCTCGATATACTGTTTCAGAAAAACTTGTAGGTTTTGTCAGACGATCGTTTCCTCCGATAGTTCCAACACCAGCAGGAACGCTATATGTACTACCTCCTTTGAACATATACTCATTCGCGCTCTGGCTAACTCTCCCAGGAAAATCCGGATTCATATCATCTGCGAATAGAGGTATGTGCACAGCCTTTTTACCTTGGCCATGAGGAGTAAACACAAGTGAGCCACCCCTGTGAACTAGCGTGCCTTCATTGCTACCTGCTATACCTGTTATTAACTGGCTAAGTCCCTCGCTCTGGGAGCCAGTCTTATATACATCTGGTAAATTATCTATACTACTAATTGTTTTCCCAGGTAGACTCAACTTGACCTTGGAGAACAGATCTTCTTGAGTGGTGCCTGTCGAGGCTCCTATGGCCAGTGCTGCTGCTAGGTTTGCTTTAGCGGTGTGGCTAATTCCACCACGCAGAGGAGGGGTTTCACCGAAATGAATATCGACTACATCTCTTTGAAATACCTTTATTGCATCTTGTCCCTCACTTGAGGCGGATCCAGGTGTGGGGGTGCTGGCCATCTTAGCTCCTTAGTATTTCTGATGCTATTCTAAAGTAATCGTCAAGTTCTTTTCTCGAAGTCATATCATAGTTGACTATATTTTCTAGCCCGGATCCGAGATCCTCGTTTATGTCGTAATCAGTTATACCTGATTGCATTAACTCTGCTTCCAACTGCTGTCTAGCTGCAGCATCTAGTCCAGATCTGGTATAAAAGTGATAGATATCTAGATCTGGTTCTGGGAATTCTGTTCTTAACCTATTTGCAGTTCTTGCAAACACCCCCGACCTGTGAGCATCATTAGAGACTGACCCCCAAACAGAATCCATTGTTCTGATTCGAACAGCATTCATTGGAACATCTGGATGGAACCCAGCCCAATCTGCTCCTGGCATTCCATGTGCCATCATGCTTTGTGCAGCTCTGGCATCGGGGTGTCTTCTTATATTGCTATAGTCAAATGAAGTATCTCCTTGCTTTGCCCAGGCTGCCTGATATACCGGTTTTAAGTACTCAGGAACATACTGCAATACTTCTTTACGTTTAGACGTAGTGAAGTCGAGGGACCTCATGAACAGCTGCTTTTCCCTTGTTGGCAAAGCGATTAGGGAGTCTCGCACAAACTGCTTAGCCCCTAAAGAATAGTCCAGTGATGCTACTGTCCGTTTTTTAAGATCTATAAAGTGCGCTGCTACTTTATGTAGTCCTTCTACCTTCGCCTTTTTCTCTAGACGCCGTAGCTTTATGTATTCTAGTGAATCAAAATATTCATCCATTCTTCTTCTATCGGTGACATACTCGGGGACGTAGCCTCCAGCTAGCTGACCAGTATTCATCGCCCGTATAGACGAACTACCCCCAAAGTGAATCGCTCCGGCAGTGGACATCACTATACGAGAGATGGGATTCGCACCCATGAGAACTCCGGTAGTGAACCCACCGATAGTTGCAGTAAACGGATCTGTTGCTTTGAGCTGCTCTGCCATTGGTCTTAGCATAGTAGTATATGGCTTAGTCCAATCATACTCATCTGTATCGTATACTTCTCTTTTAATATATGCGTCAAGCTCGTCTCTAACTGGCAGCATCTTGTTCGACAACATTGGACCGAGTATAGGTATTGTTATACCCAATCTAGCTACTATGTCATGCGAGAACACTTCCCATGCAGCACCAACTGCTTGCTCCGGAATAGTGTAATAGGCGTCTATGCCCTCTTGGTTTTCTTCATTGGTTTTTTGCTCGACTAGTCCGGAGAATTGTTCTCCTATCGAAGTAAATTTTCTAGAATATGTAGCGTACCTGTTTAACTTCTGCTTAACGCCTTCTTTTGTTTTTACTAACTTATCTGTCCAATATTCATCTACTGTTCCAGACTTAAGCATAGAGTCTACAAGTATACTGTAATGCTTATAGGATTCAGAATGGGGAGCAACATCCGCTAACACCATGAATCTATCTACAGCGTCATATATCCCAGGAGATCCACTATGCAGTCTAAAGGCAATTTCTTTAGCTGTGCCAGGCAACCTTAGTTCGCCATGGGGTATCTTTGAGTATGGGTCACCCGTACTGAAATCTATGTGGTAGTTTGTGTCTCCCGGGAAAACCCCCATTGCTGTATTCCCAGTAAAGCTGGATCTGGATCCAGGTAACCAGGATGGCATCGTATTAGGAATAGTATTTGTAGCTTGTCGCTGTGCTTGAAGATAATCAGACATGACAAATCTACGAAGAAGCTCAGTGTGCCCCATCAGGCCACCAACGCTTTCATCATAGAAAGCTCTAGTCGTAGAATTCATAAACCCAGCATCTGCTAGCTGAGGCGCAGATGGATTAGTGGACTTAAATGGCATGTCCCATAGTCCGAATTTATAGATACCAGAAAGCTCACTCATATGAGCGATGCTAGTAGACAAAGTCGCGCTCTTTTTAGCAGGAGATAATTCCGCCCTTGCGGGATACGGATCCATTCCCATCTCTACTACTGACTCACCTGGAGTTTGGTATGCTCTTAACCCAGTTGCGTTACCTCCCGGTACGCCCATGCTTCCTATGGTCCTATTCGATAATTTTTCTATAGAAAACGCAGTAGGGTAGGGTCTATCAAATCTATGTTTCTCTGCTAGATATTCATCTCCGGTAGGATCGAACATAGCTCCGACTAGAGGCATGTGCTCTAGAAGAGATCCAACGGCAGGAATATCAGTCAGTGGGTTTAATATATTTCCCGCAAGCTCTGGTACTCTAAACAGATTGCTTGGGGTCGGTAGAAAACTTACGCTTCTAAAATATTCTGCCTGGGAGCCATATAGTGTATCGGTATACTTGTACTCAGATCGCATCCTGGCAAACATGCCAGGAGCAAAATAACTTATTTTTCCACCACTAAAAGGTTGCTTACCAAGCATCCAATATCTACCGGACCTCATAGGAACCGGTTGCTCACCAGATAATATATCTCTAGTTTCCTTAGGGGTTTCTGTTATGCCTGGGAACGGAAGTTCTCCGATAGCTGCAGATATTCCTCCGGCTATGAGTAGGCCACTTTTGTTTGGTAGCATTTTTAGCGCGATTGCAAACGGTGCTATTGTCCGTATAAAATCTGAGGCTGAACTTTCCACAGATCCTGGCATCAAGTCTTCCATATATCTCGCTGCAGGAGATACACCAGTAAACTCTCTCAAGAACTGTGCAGAGATTTTAGCTACACTATAGGCATCTAACAGTAAGTTAGAGGCCTTGTACCCACCAGTAGGAATACCAGATAAATAATCTGCATATTTTACCCCCTCTAGAGCTAAAGCTCCTCCCGCTGCCATACCAAATATTTTTGCCGTGTTTCCTACAAAGCCAAACATTCCTGGAGTAGCTCTGAAGCCAAGACCTGTAGTCGCTCCAATCAAGTCATTGAGCCTAGTAGTCATAAAGTTAGCTACATCTGCTAGCCTACTAGAGATGTCGGACTTGAATGCGAATGAATCTAGGGGGCGAGTTTGTCTTCTCTCGAATCCACCAACTGGTCCGGCAGATACATTCTCGATGGCAGTAGCAGGGCGTACGCCGTAATCAGATTGGCTAACACCCTTTACTGGCTTGACTACTTTCTTGAGTATTCCACTTCTTTGTTCTCTCTGCACATACTCAATAGAAGTTTCATCTCCTAATGCAGCAAGTACATCTCGCTTAGTCTCCTCGAAGTATCCACGATCCCTGGGGTCTGGCCTAGATTGCCTCTGTACTCTCTGCCTAGATTGATCAATTAAGTCTAACTTAGATCCATCAACCTCAGAAGTTCCAGTCCTTCTTGCTACTTCTTTCGCCGTCTCATCTATTCGAGTAGTTTCTTTTACTACAGGTGTTCCCTTAGTCCTCCTTTTAACAAGATCGGTTGTAGCTCTTTTAAGGAAAGACTCTTGTGTCGCATACTTCCTTCCTATTCCTATGTCGTCTAATAGCGCATTAAACCATTTTAGTACAGGATTCCTAGATGTAGATTCTATTTCCTCAGAGGACATTCGAGTCTGGCTTTTAAGTTGCCCCCTGCTGGCAAGTACTGCTTCACCTATCTTGTTCTTTCCGCTTGCTCTATATCCGGAATCAACAAATTCAAGCTTAGCAGCAGTACTACCGTCTCCTCTGGGGGCTATTTTGAATAAGTCTTCACCTATTACGAGCCTGTGTGCAGCAGGATCAGATACCTCAGGCGCACGAACTATTGCGGAAGCTTCACCTTTACCGAAGAGGTGCCTAATGGGCCCAGCAAAAATATCACTAACACGCAGATTCGCAAACGGTAACTGAATTTCATCTGTCAGTCTTTTTAGTATACCACCGACATGTTGGCCACTTAATATTCTTGTGTCTATGACCTTTTTTGTAGCTGTATCTAAGAATATTCTTTCATCTATTCTTTGATCACCCGCAAGCAATCCCCATCTTTTCGCATCCACTAAGCCATCTATCTGATCTTTACCAAACAGATCAACAATTTGTTTATGCTGGATACTGTCTGTAGACATAGCGATAAGTTTATCGACGGTAAGATCTTCTACGCCTTCAGCTGAATTAAACTGTCGGGTATACCTTTCTCTAATCGACTCACGCATTCTAGTGACAATATCTTGGGCGTCCTGAGATATTGATCTTGTTCCTTCAACACCGCTAAAGAACGTGCCATGAATGTCTGCCTGATGCAATGTATCAAGATTTCTCTTCGTATCTTCTAGTATTTGAAGATGTGATATTAGAGGTGTACCTTCGGCTGTCATCCTGAGATTGGCAGCCGCTGCTTCATCAATCTTACCGGACAATCCTCCGGCGGTAGCAGCAATATTTAGATAAGTTTTAGATGCCGCCCGCTGGCCCCTATTAAGCATACTGGTGAGCTTACCAGCCACCTCCATACCTAGGTTGCCTAACGGTCTTTTAGATATTAAATTTACTGCTGCACCAATTAATGCTATCTTTGATATATTGCTAGAAAGCGCATAGTTCTCTCTTAGTATACGCTCTTCGTTAAAGGCGGGCTCGTCATCTCTAGATGATGCAATTCTATCTCTAAGCCGCTCAGGATCTTGGATAAGATCCCTATGGAAACTATAATCTCTAGGTAGGTTGGACTTATTTCTTTCTGATGGCATTGTCTACTCCGTAGATTGTGCTGAATTCCAACCTTCAGGGGATTGCGGTACTCGGTAGGAATCCGGCATCATTTTGCCCGGTAACCCCCTATGCATCTGCTTTTTCTGTTTTCTTACTTCTTTAGCAACTTGTTTTTGAGCATACTCTTCATCTAGAAACATTCTTAAATCTATCGGCTGTTCTAATGAAGTTTCTGCAATCGCAAAAAGCTTAGTCAATTCGGCTAATGTCATGTCCTCTAGCTCACATGGTTTAATCGCATGAAAATGCCGGGTTATGACAGTCATCATCACTGAATCTAACGAGTTAATTGCTACTCTAGCCTCATTGAAATAGTCCGCTATCCCCTCATTGGAGCTAAATCCAGATATATCTATTATACATTTACTTAGCATCTCAAAACACATACATGGTAAATCGTATAGCGGATTCTTATCTATATTAATCCAGTTAAATTCTGGCCAGATTATACAAGATTGCAGTATCTGCTCTGTAGGATCACATCCTAAATCGATGTCTTGCTGCAGAAATAAAAACTCCTGGCGAGTCATAGGTCTAATCAATATATTAGACACCTTAGACTCGCCAGGCTGACCAGAGAGATCAATTAGGAAGATTTCTTTGCAGGCTCTCCTTAGCCTAGGTATCTCTTCTTTAAGTCGTGGATCGAGAAACACATCCTAAACCTTAATTGGAGTAGGTGCACTTTGGTATCCTGAAATCGCAAGAATGGAATCATGAAGCGTAGTAGCTACACCTGAGGCCTTGCTCCTTAATTCATCTAGTCCTAGCGGAGGATGAACAGTGCCCTGGGCAGCAATAGCTTCTTCACTCATCATGTTGAGTGTAGCTCTAACTCCTTCAGGATTCGCAGAATCTGCAGAAGCTTCAACTTCTTTAGCCATGGCCTCTGCCTGTGTTTGGACCAAGTTACGGTACTCTCGGCGGTTTAAGCTTCTAATGATGAACCATTCATCAGCACAATTAACAACATTGACATTGCTGAATTGTTTTTTGGCGGCTTGGATGATCGAGATAAACTCTTCATCCCATTCAAGCTCCTTAGCTTGCTGCCACGTAATCTCTAACCCTGGAATTTTGTCTTCCATATTTTTGAGCTTGGGTTCAGCCTTACTCTTTTTCTCTACTACAGTTTCCAATGTCTCTCCTTAATCTAACCACCTGAGACACTATTGCTCAGTGTGTTATTTGCTTGATGGCCATCAGCCATTCTACGTGCTGGAGCATTCCTTTCAACTATTTCTTTTGCGAAAAAGCTATAAATCTCATAAATAGGAGATCCAGAAGAAGATACATCTCCACCACCAGTGGCTGAAGCAGATATTACTTGAGATTGACCAACTATATACGCATCTTTTATAATAGTTTCTATATGATCTTCAGACGTTATACTACCATATGCTACGAGTATATCAAATGTACGTTTTTGTTTATATGCTTCGTTAGTTGATCTTCTAAGGTATTCAACAGCCGCCATTGCTTCGGGGGTTCTAGATAAAGCTCCGGAACTGAAGTTACCAAGCATACTGCGTAGAGAATTTAATCGCGATCTAGAACTGCCTGGTCTGTTATCTGCATCAAAACCCTTTAGTATGTCATCCCCATAATCTTTGGCAGCTATTTGAGCTAGCCATTTTACTCTTTCAGTAGAATCTTTAGAAAAGAATTCTTCCGCATCATTAACTGCTTGTCTATGCTCCTTAAGATCTGTTTGGCCTTGTTTAGTGAACTCTGCTATTGCAGTGGCTAGATATCCTGGATGTCTATAATTTATGACTAACCTCCCCGTAATTATCTTTCTGCCATTACTAACTGCAGAGAAGGTATCATCAGCCCATCCATATAGTGGAGTCTTGGAATCCCTTGCATCCCAGTCAACTCTAAATGCATCGGATAGCCTATACCCTCCGATATAGATACCGACGTTACATGGAGTGTAGTATCTATCTGGCATTTAATAGAATCCTTTAAGCATAATTGTTCCCGCCGTATCTAGCCCCACGTGCACTTCTGATTTCGTGCTTTAATAATTCGTTAGTCTTCCCTGAAATCTAAGATTCGTCTCTAGCCAGGCTGGATCATACCCCTTCTCAAACAACGATGCAATATCGGTGTCATTCTCCTGACCATAAAATTTCATTATCTCTTTTCTTAATCTGTCTTTATCGCTTTCCCAGCCTGCGGCAGATAATGGGAAATACTGCTCAGCTACATATGTGTAAGTAGACTCTGTATATATATCGTCTATAGAGAAAGTGGTGCCGAAATTAGTCAGTGTAATATTATGTAAAATCGCACTTGATGTACCTCCAAGTTCATTGGAGGCCTGAAACACCATACTAAATTTAGGTATCTGATCAACAAATATAGTAGGCTCTCTTATCGGTTCTCCATCCGAATAAGACTTAGAAAGCATGTTAACAAATGCATCTCTGAGGCCTGCCGTAAATACCATTGATCCAGCTATAGTCCTAGACCCACGAGCATAAGCAACAGGATTTGTTTCTCCTAATCTCCTGACCGGCATAACGCTTCTAGCAGATGAGACTGTGACAGTCTGTAGCTTATTCTCAATTTCTGAAAATCCTGGATCATCCGTAGTTTCATTATGAAGAGCTGGAATAGTTATTAAGCATAGAATATCAGACCCAGCATAAGACAGAACATCTCTTTGGACAACTGGAGCTGTCCCCATCAAATCTACATTTGATGCAGCCTGAGCTAAGCGCTTTACACGCTTAGCTTCATCTACTTGAATCTTCTCATGTTGAGAAATTGCATATGCACGCATGTTACTTAAAATATCAGTCATGGCTAAGAATTAGGGAGAGGTCGGATTAACCAACCTCTCCCCCACCTCTCAATTCTAAAGCTAGTTAACCAGTAGGATTATCTTTATTTGCAATCGGTACATTGAACCGAAGATTGGCCTGGGCGTTCCAAGGTTCGACTTCCGTAGCAACGAAGGTACAGCTTTCGTCTGTAGTAATATCGTCGATAGACATACCACTACCAGCGTTCATTATCTCAACATTTTTAATCTGCATCCTGCATACATGTCCATATTCGTTAGCAGCAGATATGGTAATGTTGAACGGCGGTAATTGGTCATGATATGTCGCGCCAACAGATTCTAATCCTAGGAATTCCCTGAGGGCAACTACATCATTAGGATTATTTCCTGTTGTTGATCCGAGCACCGGGTCTGTTATGTTAGCTGTACCAACCCGAGATTGAGAACCCATTTGGGATTTAGTCAGCTCAGTCTTCTTCATTATGACTCTAGACTCACCAGTTATATCTTGCCGAGAAACATCGAGCAAAGCCGACCTATCAAAGACCAAGAAGATTAGCGATCCTGCGATACCTCGCTTGCCCCTAGAGAAGGAGCGCGGGTTTGCGGATCCCATTGTGTAAAGCGGCGCTTTCTCCCTTGTAACCGTGTAAGAGACTCCTTGAACCTCTCCTACGGTCACATTTCCGAATGTGACAATCATGTCAACACCGCTAAATGAATTGTATGTTTGTGTTACTGCTGATCCTGGCATTAGCCTATCCCCTCTCCCTTAGCTAGAGATATCGTAGTATTAATCGTAACCAACTCGAATGCAGGTACCATGCTCAAGTCAATCGTCACTTCTCCTAGAACCTGCTGATCTGGAGTAGATGATATTGCAAAGTCATAAGACTTTATTGCACCCTTCTTTAGTGCTCTCTGAAGATTTGTATCTATCGCACTTTCCAGTGCCGCGAGGAACGGTCCGCTAATCGGTTTGCCGATAAACGCCTCACCGGCATCTCTTATTATTTCACCCATTGCTTGAGTGGTTCTTATCGTAGTCACTCTAGTATAATCGGATCTCGAGTTGATTCCAGCATTAAATGCTCCAGTTATCCCAGAAGTAATTACATAGCCAGCTGCTTTTTGAAGTAGTGCTACTATTCTATGTTGAAGCAGAGACCTAGCCTGAACTCCGCTGAGAGTTCTAGCTTGCCCAAGACCAGCAAGAGGCCTATTCGTTACACCGATATGGGGCTGAACTACAGTAAGCATTGCAGCGTACGAAGCAGCACCATTGCTGTTAACATAAGAAACAGTACCAGCGCCTTTTGCTACAGCAAACTTCTTCGCCTCAGTACCAAATGCTCTTGCTGTACCTCCGACTACACTAACATATGCACCAGCGTCTATTTTGTTTCCATCACCATCAGTAGCAGCAGTACCATCGGTATCATTCGGCTGCATTAAGCCTATGTAGTCTGTACTAGGCGCAGATGCATCAGTGGAGTTTAGAACTGATCCCTTAAGATACTTCACCCAACTAGATCCAGTGAATGATTCACCAGTATAGCTGGCATTAGAAGCTCCTCCGTATACTGAAGTATCGCCGGCATCCTGTGTAAGATATTTTACATATTCATTAACAAGAGTAAGACTAGGCGTCATGAACCAGGCACCTGTAGTTGAAGTGAAGTCTGAGACAGCGGTAGCGCCGGCGTCTTTCCACGTGAGCTGTTTGGCCACATGTCCTATTGGAGTAACACCGATAACGCCGAATGCGCTATTGCTCTCTTTTGTCAACTGATAGCAAAACTCTCCAAGTTGAGCAACAAAACTATTACCAACAAGACTATCGGTAGCTGCAGCATCAGTTGTACCAGAGAAAGCTCCATCGGCATATGCTCCAGCGACATATACTATATCTACTTCATGATGCTGTAGCTTAGAATAGGTAGATGCTAGCTTGGTATACAGCCCAGACATGTGGTCACCTACATCTGTACCGGAGTAGGGTGTAATGACACCAGTGTCGGTTACTACTACTTCGATATTAGTAGTGCCGGCAGCTATTGCCTCTTCTATCGCAAGAGTGATTTCAGATGGCGAACCATCGGTTTGATTCCTCAAATTGCGCATAGCCACGCCAACATTATCTATCAGCAACGGCTCGTTCATCGGGATTATTCCCGGAGTTGCACCTTCGAAACCACCAATAATAGTTAACTTGGGTCCAGGATTAGGCGGAGCAATCCTGAGTCCAAAATCATTGATAGTAACATTGACAGTTGGTAGACTGTCAGTATTCGTAATTCCACTTACCATTTTTTCTTACCTCCATTAACCTGTATCTGTAAATCTCTGGTCTATTACGCTGTAGTCTCCATACAAGTAATTTCCACTTGCGTCATGAAAAGCATCAAAAATTGTTGCAAACCTATCTCCGAATGGCCCCATCACGCTACCTGCTGTTTCTGGACTTTGGCCAGTAGGAGGACTAACTGCACTGTCGCTCCAAGCTATTCTGCTCGACAAATTTATAGAAGTTACATTATGAATGACTTCTACTGTATGTTCTTCGGTTCTAAAATACCACTCTACGGTGTATCCTATTATGTCGTCTCGCCACACCTTAACTTTTTGGTCTGCTCGTCTCTGCCAATACAGTAGCTCTTGAACACCATTCTTTTTCAGAACCCAAGCATACTTATATAAGAAATCGTTAAACCAAGTTATTAGCTTTTCGGCACCAAAATGAGTGCTACTGTAACAAGTAAATCTTAATATATTATCGTACCATTGTCCACGTACCTGGATCGAGTAGTTTTGTGGGTCATCGGGATGCTTGTAAATTTCTCTAACTCTAGGCTTAATTTCTTTCATCATGTCAAATGGTCTCTTGCCTACAGTCCCAGGCTCTTGCCGTATAAGCTCTACCGATATCGTTGGAGTAAACGGCTCCGCCTGAGAGACCCCTATGTCTCCCGAGCTATCTGACATGTCTGTGCCAGGCGTGTCTGGGTAAGCATGTAAGAACTTTACAAGTTTAGTAGTTTCCGCCCCTATCCCATCTGGGTTGATAAACTCTAGCTTATCACTACCCTTTGGCCCAGTAATCCCTGTCTCGAGAAGGACTGCTCCATAGAACCTATTGTCTGGCGTTTTGGGTACATATTTAACTGTGTATATTTCTGATGTATTTATATTTCGTATCTTATCCCCAAATTTAGGCTCTACTATCATGAATGGGAATACAATTAAAAATGGATTTTTCTTAGAAACAGTAAAATACATCTGATATTTAGGCAGCAATTTACCTATCATATCATATATATCTTGCACATTTGCAGATCTGTCAGCCATAGACCTAGGCGGTCTAAGGAAGTCTTCTTTCTCAGTAATACCAAGTATTATATTTCTTGCTATAGGGGAAGTATTAAAATACTGTAGTGTTAGTTCGTCAAAATCCTCAAGGATAGGATCGCCGGACTTATCATTTCTAATTGACATTCCACACACTCTCTTCACATAAACACCTGTAGTATATTATTTTACCATTAATTCCACGCTGCTCGCTCACATCCTGTATGTCGTAGTACTTAGTTATCTTGAAGGGCTTTATCGGCTCTAATGTAGCTTCGTCTATAGCTAGTTCCACTATCCAATCTAGCTCCCTCGGATTCATACTATACCTAAGATAAAAGATATACTTGGGTACAGTTATTAATCCTATTGGAGTTCCTAGCTCATCAGATCCACCTGACATTCCTACAGGACTCTTCCTGGCCTTAGTAATGTGATCTGTATATGTATGTCCAGACGTGGTCGTATCTGGTGCAGCAGTCAAGCCTTCACCAGTGGGACTATCTACGTTGGGAGAGCTAGGACTAAGCAGCACTTTTCTAAGCGCGATCCAGTACCCATTCTCTTTTACAAACTTCTCAAACTCTAATCTCATTTGAGTCATGATTATCCATCTCCCCATAGATTATCGCTAGCATGCGTACCACCTATTTTATCAGACGCTGGCCTAGATATCTGTGTGTCGGTTGCCGATATCCTGGGATCTTTGTCGGATATAGCACCTTGAGGTATACTGTCTTTTAGCGCAGGAACTAGTCTGACTATTACATCTAGACTTGAACTGATAGCAGAATCCAGGAAGATACGAGCACTATTAGTAAAGTCTAGGGATATTGCTGCGCTGGATAGCGCGCTAGACACCACATTGCCAACAATGGGAACTATCAGTCTGGCAGAAGTAACTCCTTCCGAAGAAACCGATCCAGATATAAGTATAACTTTCTCTGCTCCAGCTATGATTATAGTCTCACTAGAAATTTGTCCAGATAGATCACTACTGAGTGATAGAGAAGCTGAAGTTACACTAGAGCCTGCAGTCTCTGCAGATAGAACCTTATCTCCTGTTTTAGACAGGCTTGAAGTAACAACACATTCTCCAACAGTAGTTCCGGAAACACTTGATACAGTAGAAATAGTAGCAGTGCTAATTGCACTTCCTGTTGCAGTCGCAGATACACCGTGGATCAGGAGTGTACCGGCCTCGACTATAGCCTCACTTGATATAGCTGATTCTAATCCTACACCTAGCTGCTGTTCTGAAGTAGCTACTGACTCACTCGAAATAGATCCGGAAACATAAGTCGCTACGCTAGTAGAACTAGTAGAAACAGATACACTTACTATTGAAGCAGCAATAGCGTATGTAACGCTAACGTTACCAACAGATACTGCAGTACCTCTGATAGACCCTACGCTTTCAGAAGTAGGTAATGCTGCTGAAACTACTGCCAAACCTGAAGAAGATGCACTCAAGTCAGCGACGAGGTTGAGCACACCTGTAACAACGCTAGTCGAAGTAACAGTCGCAGTGAGAGCCGTATCCACGAGTGTGGCACTTATCGCAGTTCCCTCTGTGACTATGGAGCCCCTCAGATCGGTGACCACGCTAAGAGTACTGGCGGTAACGCTAGTGGAGCTGACAGCTGCGACAAGAGTTGTGTCCACTAGTGTGGCGCTTACTGTGGTTCCCTCTGTGATTATCGAACCTCTGAGGTCGGTAACCACGCTTATACTACTGCTAGAACTAGAAGATCCGATAGTACTGGCAACGACGAAAGCATCTGCTGTTACAGCAGAAGTAGCAACTGTCAGTCCTGTAATATCAGCAACTACAACATAATCTACGACTGTAGCCAGCTGAGTAACTGTAGTTCCTATGGCGGACCCAGAAAACTCTGCTACTCCTGATTCTGTTAGTGCTGCTGAAATATCACATATTCCTACAGATTCAGCTACGCAGCTATACCCCATAGTTAGCGTAGATGTAGCAACAGCTGTACCTGCAGATGCTCCAACAGAAGAGTAGGAGGCAACAGCGCTGCCAGTAGCAGTAGCTTCTCCAGAAGCAGTGGCAGCCAGGTCGGTAACTATACTAAGGGCACTGGTAGTAACAGCGGTAGAGGTTGTAGTTGCAGTAAGAGCTGTGACCACGCTGAGTGCACTAGCGGTAACGCTGGTAGAACTAACAGCTGCGACAAGAGTTGTGTCTACCAGTGTGGCACTCACTGTGGTGCCCTCTGTGATTATGGAGCCTCTGAGGTCGGTAACCACGCTGAGTGCGCTGGTAATAACAGAGGTGGAGGATGTGGTTGCAACGAGGTCAGTAACCAGCAGCGTGGCACTCACTGTGGTGCCCTCTGTGATTATGGAGCCTCTGAGGTCGGTGACCACGCTGAGTGCGCTGGTAACAACAGAGGTGGAGGATGTGGTTGCAACGAGGTCAGTAACTACGCTGAGTGCGCTGGTAACAACAGAGGTGGAGGATGTGGTTGCAGCAACATACGTTATAACTTCTATCGCAGAAGATATACTCACAGATCCGATAGTAGATCCAGTAAGTTGCCTGTCCATAGCTTTAGTGAAGTTAGATGAAATTATTGTCCTACTGATAAGCTCAGCTGCAAGATCAGTAACAACACTAATACTACTTTCAGCAACAGAGGTAGAACTAATAGACGCAATAAGATCAGTGACTACCAGTGTAGCACTTACCGTGGTTCCCTCAGTTACGATGGAGCCTCGAAGGTCGGTGACTACGCTGAGCGCACTGGTGGTGACAGAGGTAGAAGTTGTGGTTGCAACAAGAGTTGTGTCTACCAGTGTGGCACTCACTGTGGTTCCCTCAGTGACTATCGAGCCTCTGAGATCGGTAACCACGCTGAGTGCGCTAGTGGTAACGCTGGTGGAAGTTGTGGTTGCAACGAGGTCAGTGACCACACTGAGTGCGCTGGTGGTGACGCTAGTAGAGGTAGTGGTTGCAACAAGGTCGGTAACCACGCTGAGGGTGCTGGTCGTAACGCTCGTGGAGGTCGTGGTTGCGACAAGATCGGTAACCACGCTAAGGCTACTAGTGGTAACACCTGTAGCAGAGATTGAAGCAGCGAGATCGGTGATAACCGAGATGCTGCTTTCTGTAACCGCCGGCAGAGAAATTGAAGCTCTTAGATCCGTAACAACAGATATATTGCTTGCAGCAATACCTTCAATGACTATGGAAGCAGCTAGCTGTCTGGCAACCTGAACATCGCTGGAGGCAACCGTATCTGACTGAATCGCCCCTATTACATCTGTAACTACTCCAGCATTACTGGATATAACACTATCGGAAACTACCGATCCTCTTACATCTGTAACAACACTAATGACTCCCTGGCTGTCAGCTACACCAATGATAGTGCCTGTAGCAAGATGGTCGACGCCAGCAGCAGCAGAGACTGCCTTTTCCCATCTCGCCTTTAATGGACCTATGTTCCAGTCGCCGTCCTTGCCAGCAGCAAAAATCCTAAATTGATATGTTCTACCTTCGACCGCATTATCTACAGATATAGACCATCCACCTTCAGAATGATTATCTCTAATCTCTGCAGAAACATTTTGCTGGCCATTCCCTTCTTCAAATTGCAACAATCCTGGCGTATAGTTTTGATCAGTACTCGCTTGGTTAATTCTAGGATTGATAGAATTGCTATGGACAAAGCTTGCATCAACTGCTCCCGTTAAATATAGCTCATGGGCGCTATTGGCCTGAAGGATAGTATAGCTGCCCGGTGAATTAACATCCTTCCATTCAAGATAGTGATTATTACCAGCACGTATTCTCTCACTTTCGTCTAGTATATTTGTAAATAGAATAAAATTATCTGACCCAGTATATGTATATATACCTGACTCTGTCGCTGTAGATCCTGGGCCAGCGAGGAAGGGAGTTACAGCATCTGCTGTACTAAATCCAGTAGTTAGTACTGTACCTATCTCACTTGCCACTTAACTCCCCTAAGCCTGGTCTAAGTCAACTCCGAAAAAGATTTTTCCAGTTTCGTGTTGTACGATATGGTGAGGTCCATTTGGTGGAGATGCATAATACTGAATAGTACCACCCTCTAAAGCTTCAGCATTCATTAACCAATATCTTGAGTAAACTACATCTTTGTCAGCGTTACATACAAAGCCAGTTAAGCTAATATACCAATCAGCGACCCCTTCGGTATCTGCTGATACATATCCTGTTCCAGGCAGTAGGTAAGTTAAACCATTATAGTAATCTTCTACTGCAAATCTAAAGCCCATGCCATCGCCCAGGAGTCCCTCTAGCGAGAAATTCGTCAGCTGCTCTACATCTCTGCCAGCAGTGAATAGTTTATCCCGATATACAGGATTTCCATCCATGTCTACACCAAACTCTTCACCATAGAATTGATAAGTTCTCGACATTCCGGCTATAGTCGCACTGACTTTATGATCTGTTGGGCCTGAAGGACCCTGGCCTACTATATCATATGGATAACCTGAATCAGGAGAGGTACTACTTATATTAGAAACAGCGGATTCAAAGGTTCCATTAAGCACTCCTACATCTTCGTAGTCGGCTACTGAGAGACTGGCGCCAGTTTCATTCAATCTAAAACAATGAACTAAGTCAGACTGTTGATCTCCATCGACAGGTACAGTCTTAAGACTCTCTAGCTTTCCGTAGTTTATAACAGAAGCCATATCTGACTTCCAAAATCTATGCTCGCAGTGTCCGCCAGGCCAACTCCTATTTAGTTTGCTAGAAGCGCTATTATTCTGTTGCGTACCGAAGAATCCAGCAAGACCTGAAGTACCTAACATAGAATTATCATTATTATCTAGCTGTCTGTGTATAAATACCAAGATTGGCCCATTCGCTGGATCAGTTTCACTCCTGATCATTCTAAAATACTTACCAGGCGTATGAGTAGTATCACCCTCCTGTGGACCCCAAAAAGTACCATTAAGATTATCTACTGTTCCACCTGCATCAGTCCCATCAGAATTTTTACCCAATCTGCCGACTAGCCATTCCCACTGACTATCTGTACTGTTGTACCTAAGAACAGAGTGATACCACTCATCTGGACTCATCCAGTCATCTGCGTTGGCTGTCTCCAGGGCTACATTACCGGACCAGCCGTTAGTGCCAGTATTTCCCCGAACATATCCAAATCTTACCCTTAGTGCGTTGGTATTTCTTAGCCGTAACTGATATCCGCAGATTTTAGAATTCGACTGTTGCCTTATATCTACAGCAAACTGGTAATTCGTACCTGAATTATCAAAACGTGAAATATAAAAAAATGTTTCTATACATGTAACACCGATTTTGCTAGCCCACATACCGTCTAACTCTGACTGCGTTTGAGGGAATAGCCCATGAGCCTGGTGACTCTCTAGCCACCAGCCAAGATACGCACCTGCACCCCGAGTTGCGGTAGTATGCTCCGTGTCTCCGAGATGATATGGATCATATGAGCCTGTAGGCATTATATCTTCCTGTCAGTCTTGGTATCTTTTCTTCTAGCATTTTTTCTTATATTAATAGCGGAGCCATTGCTATAAGGATTAGATACCGATGCTACGCTATTAGCACTAGCCCAGAATTCACATGTGATCTGTACTGAACTAGTGATAGTAGATCCTGCAGTAACAATTAATCTTAGTCTAGTCATAGTTGCACCCTGCAACTGCAGAATCCTATCTTTTATATCAAATATAGTTATTCCGCCGTCCAAACCCTCCTTAATCACATCCTCTTGATCACCCTGAAGATAGGCACTGGACCATACAGCTCCAGTAACAGAATCATCATCCTCTAGATCCTGTCCAGTGGGAGCAACACTGGCTGTCCACTCGACATATCCATCGATATCTAATGAGCTGTCTATGCCGCTATCAGAATTAAATATTCTATAAAACGTATCCTCAAAGTAAGAGACAGGTTGCGGCGAAAAATATCCAGTAAAAGGAAGGGTTATCCCACTAGATAAAACGATACTCTCACTACTCACAGGTACTTCAGAAGACAGATATGCACCATTATTCCTGGGCATACCTATATGAGAGTTAGGAGTTCCCATGACAGAAATAGAGGTTAATACTCTTCTGGCCATAGTACTCTCCTATAGTATGTAGAATGCTTGCCCACTAGCAGGAGTGGTATGTATCTGGCTTATTGTTAGCGTGTTTGCTGCTCCTGTGACGTAGTCTTCTATGAAGGCGATTCTTCCATCTAGATTTCCACCGTGGAAAAGAACTGTTCTATCAACCCATTGATCATTTAGACCGGTTAAATCGCTACAGACAACAGTAGTTAAAGAGCCTGCGGCAGTCGTAGTAAAACTCTTTGCAAGAGTTGGGAAGTCCATATCCATTTGGTGTTGGGCACTGGCGTGGCCATAGGTTTCTATAGCTATATGGCTATCCATAAATACTTTTGTGGCGGTAGCATCTTCTATTTTTAGATCTATATGAGCACCCGACATTTCAGCAGCGGTCAGACTTAACTTATACACTCCGACAAAACTATTGTTCCATTTAGTAGGCTGATTAGTTGTATTAGCTGGAGCTCCAGCGTCTATTGATATTAGTGTGTCTCCGGACGGCAAACTAGTTACATGATAGAGTTCATCTCCAGCTGTGTTATATACAGGAATGAATATATCTGTAGCTACACCATATTTTCTCTGAATAGGATTCATCCTACTCTCCTAACTCTACATCTCGCGCCTTGCCAATCAAAAAAGGATGCCGTGATAGAAGACCATTCTTCATCATCTCTATCCACTGATCCTGAACCACTATGCGACCCTTTGCCGGAAGTGATCTTATACCCAGCCCACAGGGAACATGCATTCCCTACTGTAGTTAACTGAGTATACCCACTTGGAGTAGTCCAGTCCGGAGAATTAGTATGACAGGCGGCTAATACTATTAGTCTTCCAGAAAGCTCAGGAGAGATAGATGGAAAAGTAATTGTCTCACCCGAGCTACTACTGCTACTTGAACTAGCCTTATCCGCAACTAACCTAGATCTAGTCCCAGAAAATTCCGACACAAATACATTATATTGTTGTCTGTCACCAAAAGTAACCGTGAATGATGTAGATTCAGTACCATCGGCAACTTTATACCACAGCACAGATCTAGCATCTGATCCGTTCGATACAGTTGCTATCTCTGTCCACGATCCGTTAGATGTACTTGATGGATCCTCGCTAGAACCTAGTCTACCCATGAGCCCCAGGACTAGTAAGTTACCTTTAGTAGGAGAGGAGGCCAGGGTTGCTGTTATAGAAGTAGTCCCGCTGCCTGAAGTAGAACCAGACTGGACATGGGCTATAATAGCCATCAGTAGGTTAATTCTATATCTATTATTCCCGCCTGATCAGAACTACTTATGACTATATCCATAATTCCCCCAGTAGCAAAATCCAGATCAACAGAATGGTCTACTACTGAAGTAGTTATGTCTATCGCGGTGGCGTACATATTCACCTTATTCTTCTGCATCATTATCGTGGAGTCTGTACCCCCAACTCTGGACACTCTGATACTGCTAATGGATATACCATCAAGTACCGAAGTAACCACCGACGCTGGTAAAGAAAGCGGCGGATCAGTTACTGGGTCATTCGACCCAGTAGGATCCGCCACAAAGGTCATTATTGCCACGATTAACCTAAACTAGTTGTTAACGCTCTTCTATTGTTAAATTATTAGCCGTTATCCTAACTGAATCTCCATCTGCCACGCTCTTTGGAGTATCAAAAATACCATAGTAGTATGTACCAGTTTCAGCTATTACACTACTGGTAGCAATGATAAATCCAGTTACAGTGCCCCATGATGCAACAGTAGACGTGCCAAAATTAATCTCATTGCCGTTATCAATAGTTGTTGCAAAGGGATCGCCGGCCGCAGTGGACGCAGCATTCATAGAAGCTGCAGTAAGTCGTACTCTACTATAACCAGCCGAGGCAGCAACTTCATGGGTGCTATGCCAGGCTGATGCCGCGTTATCATTTACAGCAGGATCGCCTGTAACTAGCCCAATGTAAAGATCAGTATTCTCTGTGCCAGCCATCGGCGCAGCACCATCATCAAACAAATAATTTAGAAGTATTCTTTCAAATTCAGCAGTTTTTGCTCCAGTAGTTGCCATTACTTAGACTCCTTTTTTGCTTCTTTGCCGAAGTCTGCTAAGCCTTGGCCTCCGAGGTAAGCAATTGTAAGATACAATGTATCTTTCATAGCTTCTTCCGATAAACCAAAAAGCTTGCCTGTTACGATAAGGATCGCGGCCAATACAAAGGCCTGCGATTTCTTAGATTCTGCTCCACTAAATGGAAGCAACGAAGTTAAAAATTTCATAGATTAGTCCCCTTCAAAGAGATCTCGAGCTCTTCTTTTCTTTTTCTAGTATACCAGCCTGCTAAAATGCCTACCACCCCAACAGCTAGAGTACCCCACTGAGCGAGAAATGGTGCAGCCAGTGGGGCTATTTTTTCAGCACTTGCCAGTTCTCCGGTTTCGACTACTACAGCGTCTGTTCCCTCGCCAACGATATCTAGCGGCCTAACAAACGCATCTGTTTCAAGTTCCGATGCTGGCTGGCCAAAAATTGCACAACCGGATATTGCTAAACATAACAAAGAGATACTAACTATTTTCATTCTTCCTCCTCGTAAGGCTCGTACTGTGGATAAATCCAATGTACCCAATGGTTCATTATCACTCTAGGATTATTGCACCCTATTAAGCAGATTATACTTAATCCTAGTATAGATAGAAACATCATTACTGAGACTTTCTTACTTCCAGAGAAGACAACTTTCTGCCTAACTCATTGAGCGAAACTCTCATGTTATCTATCTCTTTTTGTATATTCTTTATATCACCCTTTAGCAACAACTCCAAGGCCTCAGGATGTCCATCATTTACATGATCTTGAAGTCTTTCTTCAAGTTTTTGTAAATCATTTAACATAATTTCCTGGTTAATCCTTATTGGAGCAATCTGTCTCTGTAGACTTAACTCCTGCTGGTTAAGCAGCCCCCACATACCTCCGATTAAAGCTATTACGGCAGCCAGGCTACCGAAAGCTCTGGCCCCTGATTCTCCATTATTAGCCACGCTCCTACTCCGTATCTATAATACCGGGTATTAAGCTATTTCTTTCTCTGGCGGTATTCGCTGCCGGTATTGGGTCAGATACATAGAGGTTCCTTTGTGGATTAAACAGGAAGGGTCCCCTGACCTGTCTAGATCCACGTTTGACTACCGACCCTACATCTCTCGTGGCGGATCTTGGCCTGTTCATATAGCCGACCAGGGCCGCCATAGCGGTGTTCATTCTTGTTTGTAGTGCTCGCTCTTTTTGAGTAGCTATATCTGCACCAGCAGGGAAATATGATATTCTAAAGTCACCTAGTTCTTTACTGGTTCCAGCGGCTAGATCCTTAGTTCCTCTCACATCATGAAGTATATCCATTGCAGTCTTGCACTTTACATATTCACGAAATGATCTATTCTTAGAAAATTTAGTTATATTTATATTTGCGCCCAAACTCTCATATACATCTATAGTGTTAGCCCATGCTCTAAGTCCGATATAATCATCTAAGTATGTATTAGGAATCATCGTTCCCAGTTCATTCTTAACTACTCTGACTCCGACTAGATTAGGATAGGGCTCAGTATGGAACGTAATCTTTTGCGCAGATCCTAGGGTATTGCCACCCGTATCTGCTACGGCTGCAGCAATATGCACCTCTACTGTCATATTATTAGGCCAGTCTCTAGCAGCATCTGGTGTAATAGTTATTACCTTACCTGCTGTGCCTAGAGTCCCTATCGATAGATCTGAATAATTGCCACCGGTATTATTAGCATAGAATATACTGCCGGTTGCTAGCAGATGTTCTTCATCCAGGAATGCGTACTGTACTACCTGCACATTATCATTGGTTACAGTAGTTGAATCGATGTCTGCTGAAAAAGTCAGCTTTATCGTGTCCGTAGTGATGTCGACGCCGAAGGCATGATTGGTAGGAAGACTAGACGCCAATGTGAGAGAAGTCGAAGTTAAGTTAACATCTCCTGGAAGATTAAGGTCTCCACCAAGTGTAATCTCCTCTGCGGTTCTAGCAACAGAGGTTGTATCTAACTGGCTTCCTGTTTGAAAGGAAAGGACGCTAGTCGTGACTAGACTATGGCTAGTGCCGGATTTTATAGCCCCAGTAGAAAGAGCCAGGTCGCTTCCTATTAAAGTCAGCCTATATATGGAGTTAGATATAAGTAAGGTATATGGAACTATTGTTATTTTAGTGCCGGAAACACTAAGAGTAGCATCAACAACAGTATCCAGAGCCACAGATCTAAGTACCACTGTAGCCCCGGACACTGAAGTAGCATCTAAGCTAGTATTAAAAGTTACCTCTAATTTTTGATTGAGGTATACGTTGGTAGCACCATCTGCAGGGGTAGACGCGGAAAAGACTGGTGCTGCCACAACATACCCCTAAATTAGATCTTTATTTTTTGGTGATGTTTCGGCTCCAACACGCATTCCTACATCTACTGTCTTATGCCCAACATCTATCGTTCTTTTACCAACGATTGAATCTATTATTTTTCCAGGGCCAGGTATATTATTCAATGCGTATTCGAAGTATTCTATGAATCTCGCTCTAGCCTGGCTGTTTTTTTCGTACTCAAGTAGTTCATCTAGCACCACTCTTGCACCATAGTCTTTGGCTATTTTGCCAGAAACGACCGGAACTATATGAGGATGCAGCTCTTTGATGTTCTTAGAAGATTTTATCTTCTCCTTGAGATCATCAATAAGGTCTACTGGCTTGTCTACAAACGGAATGTGAATTTTAGACTGAACCAAGAATCCCATATCTATGGACTTTTGAATTATCTCTCTATCTGCCTTGGAGACCTCTGCAGTGACTTTAGCAGTAGGACTGTCTGCAGTTAAAACAAAATTGTCAACCGCATAAAACTGCCTGGTCTTCATGTTTAATGAGACATAGGTATTAGTTTTAATTGGCTTCAATCCTGTCGGAGACTCTGCCTCATCTGAAATCTTTATTGCCATTTTACCTACTTAAATCTAAGCCCGGGGGCGAGGAAGCCCCCGGGCTAATCAGCTACTCAACTATTGCGGCAGTGTCGTACTAGTACTACCGCTCAGATCACCAGTACCAAACTGGAGTACAGGCGCAGACTCAGGATCGATCGACTTATCGATTACGATGCCCTTAGCAGTCCTAATGGCTTGACCGTTATTGATGTTTTCGACAGCATAACGTTCGCGCAGCTTGACCTTGCGAATATCGCGTGCCGGATCATCAAACTCCTCAGTAACAACATCTTCATCAACAACCAGTACACCAAGTTCGTTGGTGTCAACCATCCAGAAGTCAGTTTTGTTAGTACCAACATCATATGGAACGAATGGGCTAACAATAATGTTGAGTGAAGCAGGGAATCCTGCCGGAAGCCTTGACGAAGTAGTAGCAATGGCAGAAGGATCAGTTAACTTAGTCTCCTGATTTAATCCTCCAACGCGGAATTCTCCGCCTGAACCGGGGCTACCGGCATAGTTTTGGAACATTTCACCATTATTGGCAAATCCAAATGCACGCAACTGGGGATTAAGTGCGAAGGTAAGCCATCCGAATGGATGCATGATGATTGCGTTTGGCACATAACCATCATCGATCATACTGGCATACATACGGAAGATGTCTTCAATGGTAATTGTACCATTCATCGCACCGTCAATGCCCCTGCCGCTTGAGCTCCTGGGGGCAACAGCGTTATTATCAATGAAGCCAACACCGGCAGTACTGATCATATCAGCAACTTTTTGCTCCTTATGACGGATCAGGGCACGACCTGCTGCACGCAGATGCATACTCATTACATCAAACAAGGAGTACCTAAGCATCTCATCAGTGAACTTGACGGCAACACCCGACTTTCCGATGGTCGCAGTCACTTGACCTGCGAATTCCATCGTCTGTTCTGGGTATTCCCCACCCTCTGGGATATCAGCAGCAGCGAATGCGCCCATAGCCGGGAAGGTTAAACTAGTTCCAACCTGAAAATTAATCCTCTGAAGCAGGGGAGTAAGAGCAATTGTTGGTTCAATCGCATCCCTAACAATCTGAGAAACAACTTTCGGTATGAGCATTGGCTGCTCAAACGCAAACTGCGTATCGTAAAACTCATCCTTCTTGATTTTGCCAGCCTCAAAGGAAGACTTACGCTTCTGGTCAGCCTGGATCAAGTCATCTAAACTAAACCGATGAGAAGGTGAGCCAGGCAGCACACCATTGTTTTTCCAAATGCTATGCATTCGGTCAAACTTATCATCGAATTCGCGTTTCTTTGGTTGTTCGTCAGTAAAACGCTTGAGCGCTTTAATAGCCTGACTATCCAACCCTTCTTCTTCTAGCTTTTCAGCTAAAGCACCGTCTACGGCGTTGGTGATACCATTCTCAGTATCTTCAACAAGGCGAAGAATCGTATTCTTTTGCCCCTCATCGAAGTTCTGCTCAATAGCGTCTTCGTCAACGCCAATTAACCTATCTTGACTCATTTTTTCTCCTTAAAGATCCACTTTGATTACAAGAGCAAAGAAATCACCACTACCATCTATAGTAGCATGCTCAAACATTGCAGGAATTCCCTGAGTACCAGAACCACTCAAGCCTAAGCCAGGTACAGTTTGTACTCTTTTAAGAGTGTTAAACTGCTGATCGGCATTCTGATTACTAACAGTTCCCGCACCGATCAAGCTTGCTACGGTGTCGTTAGCACTACCAGCAATTGTTCCAACGCGGTACTTATCGATGCAACGACCAACAACATAGTTAGCTGAAGCTGCAGCACCATCCCAGGCGACTAATCGACCAGGCGAATTTGCAGCAGTTGCGTTTGTCACAGGATTCCAAGTAGCTGCAGTACCACCGTCTCCATCTACTCTTACAAGGTCTCCCGGCTCAATAGCACGTTCTCCAATAGTGACTGCAGGAATCACAACAGAGTAGTTACCCATCAACAGAGAAGGCATCAAGTCACGACTGTAATTCGTGTACTTAGTTTTGAGTAGGTTGGAGTAGACCGGGGCAGTAATTACACCAACTGGTCTTACTCCAGTCACAGTAGCAGCACTTGCGCCGAGCGGCGCATCTGCGCGTGCAGTAGTACTATCTAGATCGTCGGTCCCAAAGTCAACATCGTTCTGAGCATATGTTACTGTGTAAGCACCCCAGCACGCAGGGACAAGACCCCTAGCGGCTTCTTCTGCATTCGGGTATGTGTCATCTACACTTATCGCTGCTGTCGCTGCTCCAGTATTTAACCTACCAACGAATGTTCCAGGAAGCAGGACGATGGGATCATCATCATGCAACTTGTCTAACATCGCGATAGGGAGAAAGTTCGCAGCCCTGAGGCCTTGAATCGAAGGACGTACACCTTCGTAAAGTTCTTGGTATGGGTGATGAATTTTCCCATAGCCTCTTCCAGTTCGAATAGCCATTTAATTACCTCTTCTAAATTTGATCCATTGGATCAATGTCTGTTTTCTTGATAGTCGATACATTTTCCTCTTTCACAGATTTGGCCACAGGAGGTTTCTCCTCAACCCTATCTTTTATGAAAGATGGTAATCCATTAGACTTGAAACTACTTGCTAGCTCAGGCACTAGATCCTCAATGCTATCTCTAAGGCTTTCAACACTTCTCGCTGCAACATGAGTCACTGCCTCTCCGAAGCTTTGGTGATCGGCTACCGATTTCACCTGCGGCTTATGGAGTTGCATTTGCATAGTGACCAGTTGAGAGGCGAGCTGCTTTTTGAATTCCTCAGTAATGGCAGCATTCTCATCCATTAAGCAATTGTACTCACTTATCTTAGTGTCGTACAACTGCTTTGCCTTCGCCAGTTCTGCTTCAAGTTCTGCAGTTCTAGACTGACTATCTTCTAAAGCCTTTTCCAAGACAACAACTGTCCTATCTAGAGGCTTATCCGTATCATCCGTATTTTTCGCAACATCGGTATCTTTAATCTCGTTCTCTTTCTTGGTACTCATGATATTTTGAGCATCCTTCCCACCTTCAGGATCATTTAATTCTCCTGATTGTTTATCGGTATTGATTTTTGAATTACTTGTTAATGAACTGCCGGCCAGCTCCTTAATTACTTCATGTTTTAGCATATTTTTAATGCTGGCAGCCATCTCCTCTATATTGTAGTTGGCGTTTGTGTCGCCTAGACCAAGAGACTTAGGCCAATCTAATTTTTTGCTGCGTGACCCATCTTTATCCATATCGAATCCTTCAGGAACAGCAACCCTTACGGCACGCTTTGCGTTATCTTGCCCATAAGGAATTTCATCTTTATCGTCTGGAGATCTAATCAATTCTGTCACCCTGCCTTCTGAGTCCGCTAGCACTATTGAGCAGACTCCACCAAGAGTATCTGCGGTAACAACTTCTACTGTTTGTTCTTTTGATTCTGGAACTATAGCGCTATCAAAATCTGCGCTTAATATTCCTGCGAGTTCATTGGCGGGGTGGTTCACAAATGAGCATTCCATATATTTCATCTTACCTGTAACAAGATAAGCTCTATATTTTACTCCTTCTAGGTCGTAGACTCTTCCTGGTCTGTGATTACAGACTTCTTCTTCGTCAGTATCACTTAGCCAATCATGGCCACATATGGAGCAATATGCCTTGTTGCTGCTTTGTCCAGTAGAAACAGTTTTATATCGTCCGTCTAGTATTTTTTGTTGTGCATCTTTGTCAGAAACAGTTCCGCTTATAACGATATATCCAGATCCCGGATTTGTACCATGATCTGGATTCTTCCAATCGTTCTTAAATCGATCATCTTCCCATAGCTGTACAAATTTTTGCGAATCTATTCTACCTATCGGTTCAGATTTAGAATCGTGATGCTTCAGGAATGGTTTGTCATAACCAGCTGTGCCTCCATTGTCTTTGGAGACCCAAGAAGATGCACCTGCTTTTACTCCACTACCAGGATAAACACGATTATTGAGTAAGTAGCCGGAGTGAGTTGCTTTAATAGTTACCCTGAAGCTAGGGGCATTAATAGAAGAATATAAATCTTCTAAAATATTGTTAGCGTCAGTATATATATCGGATCTTTCTGGCATACCAAAGAGATCGGTAAATCGAACTTCTCTGTTCATTACTCATCTCCCTTGTTGATATTTATATCTTCATCTATCACACATGTGGTATTTAACCGTATATGTGGACCAGAAACATCTCTTTTGCTTACCGAAGCAATCGGCATAACTACTTCTTTCTCTAGATCAAGTGTTCCATCTTCGTTAATGCTATTATACATAACTCTGATATTCTTCCTACCAGCCTTCTGTAACGTAGTCATGTATCCGTACTTATAAGCAAAGTCCGCGGTTTGGACTGTCATCATATCTAACTCAACTTTTAATGCGTCAAAGATGCTAGACGCCTTAGCCGGGTCTAAGTCAAGTTTTACTTCATTATCTAAATCTATCTTCAACATTATCATAGCCTTACGATTGAGCTTTATCAACGGTATACGTATGTGCTTAGACAAAAATAGGCTGATATCGTCCTTAGATACTAGCTTATTGGTATGTATATCTTTGCGTGCTTCCTTTGCTCCGCTCTCTATTTCAGGCAATAAGTACTTTTTTGCATCAGACATCATTGCATCTGTTTTTAATATTAATATTTTCTTTATATCATTAGACCTAGTGGCCTTATTGTACTTGCCGTTTCTAGCGCTAAGGCCACAGATATCCTCGCACATTTCTGACCATGAGTAAGAGAACTGATTGAATAGCTCTTTCATCATCAGACTATTCTGAGCAACTGATTTTTTAGTAGTGGCAGTACCATGCTGGTTAGTCGGGCGAGCTTTATTGGTGACGGTGTTGGCGGATCCTTGTGAACTGCCTGGGCCCTGTTCGTTCATTGCACCAATCTCGGCTAATGGCTTAGTATATAGCTCGTGGAAAGTATTCTTTCTATCTCCATCAGCATACGGTTCTCGATTGAGATAGTCCGTTCTTAGCTCATCCTCTGTTATAGCATTCTGCATAAATAGCTGAATACCATGGTTCTGATGAGCTCTAGCCTCTTCTCTATCTATGTCTGGGAATCTCAGAGAGACCCGTACATCGCTGACTAGGTTAAATCCACCCTCTAATAGTATGATATCAACTATCTTGGCGGTGAACATTTCAGAAAATACATTCTGTATTTCTGAACATGCATCGACTAAATTCTTTGTCACTGTCTGTGCAGTAGCCTTATTCGCAGTATCGCCTCTGCCTAGGTCTATTCCAGATAACCTCAGACCGCCAAGAACCCTACTTTCAAAGTGAGAGAGATAGGGTTCTAAATCTAATACCTGGCCTTCTGTGCCAAGCATGTTTATCTCTACTCTTTCAGAGGTGACTAGCCCACCCTCTGGAGGTAATGCATCTACTTGTGCTCCAATAACATCTACCTCTGAGAGTGTCTGTCCATCTGGAGATGTTATATATCCAGCTGGCTTATCTTTTGAGCCTACCTTGGCATGGAATAGAGGGAATGTATGCTTGTGGGTTACTAGCTCGGCTAGTTCCTCTAGCCTTCTCAAAGCTCTGATGTCTTCAAGAACAGGCACTATATATGGTGTACCAAAGGTAAAGCCAGACTTTCTATCCAAATGGAAGTGTACAACGTCGGAAGCCCTGAACTTTCTAGTTTTCTCAGAGTCCCATATCTTTTGTTTCCACTCTACTGGCCTGCCAAAGTCATTCTTTTTTACTGCCATACTAGTAGGATCTGCTGGATATAATCCAGAGATAGGCTGCATCGTTTTACCGAACATCCTAATAGGAGAACCACTAGACCTAAGAGGGTCTCTCTTTATTACAAGGATAGCATTGCCGTAGGCAATCAAGTTAGTTAAAAGCTCTCTTACAATAGCAGAGATAGGTTCGCCGGTGATAAGCTCTATCTCTTCAAATCGTTTTTTTACATACGCTATAGCTTCTTTATCTTTACCGTGCAGATGCCATCCTTCTTTCATGGATAGCTCTCTGTGCCTTCTAACAGAAGCAGCAAAGAATGATTCTACATCTAGCGTCTTGCCTATCTCTCCAAGGTTATACATTGGGGTGATATAGTTACCATCTCCGCCTAAGCTGGGATAGCCTCTTGCCGTTAAGCTCGTTTTATAGTAGAGCGTAGATACAGCTTGTCGCGGAGATTCCTTAACAGTAGACTCTACGCTAGAGGGGTTAGTCTTGCGGACAAGCCTAAGATCCTCTTGCTCTGGTTTAGTAGTAGAGAACACTGACGCTATTCTACCGAGAAGACCCATCTGATTCCTTTAACATCTTTTTAATCTCTTCGTCGCTAATTTCCATTTTACAAGTCTTGAGTATATTCCTTATCACCTCTTCTGATGTTTCTGGCTGATTAAACTTATCAATAGCCGGAATAACCATAGTTTCATCTAGTCCAAACAGCTCAGATTTTTGACTTATTACTATTGGTTCATTATCTGAGAAGTACCTTTCTCGTAAATCATCAGGAATATCAATTGTATACTGATTAGCAGGTATATCTAACCCACCTACAATATCATCTATGATATTGTCTGTTATATCGTCAGATAAATCAAAGCACTCTTCGAGAGATTGAGCTAATATAGAGTTTAATATCATCTGCATTTCATTCACTCGCCTCACTTGCCATTTGACCTGAGCCGTATGTACATCCCTCCAGATTTCGACCGAAGCCTTCTTCTGCTCCTTGCTTTCATAGGAATTCAGTTTACTCGCTGTTTTTTCTAATTGATTAAGTATAGACTTAAGCATATCATGGAATAGCTTACATTTCATATATAACGGTTTTACAACTGTTACATCCATCATACGTACCCAACGCTCAAGTAATTTACGTATTATATCCATAGTCTTATGTTTTATATACATAACAACTGCATAATCGAATCTAGTTCCAGATAAAACTGCGGATGTCTTTCTAGCATATTTAGCAGATATGTCAACCGCTAATGTTTTTGATATCGCCTTTAAAAATATTATAATCATTTTTATCACTTTTTTATCAAACTTCTGCTTAGCCATTATACGCAATAAACAACAGATTTGATCTTTTGTAGCGATATACGCACTAGACTGAGCTACGTTATTAATCAGCATTCTTTGCTCTTTATTATTAAACCTTATAATCGTAGCGGTGTGACCACACATCCCAGTGAAATTATTTTTATATGCAGTTAAAAACTCAGTCTTTAAAAAACTAGGTATGGCATCATCTTCTTTAATTGATGGTATCTGATCATGAAGATTCATATTTATATTAACTTCACTAGAATACGTAGGATAGTATTTATATACATCAACAGAAGAATTTCTGGATTTTCTAAGACTGATGTAATTTACCCATAAGTCATATTTAGGATCGGATGATGCATATATATAATTAATGACATAATCTAAAATATTCTTGTAGTCATTTTCACCCACCTTTTCCATAGCCAAGGACTCTAAACGATTAAATTGAAACTGCTCAGCTGGAGTCGTGGAAACTGAGCTAGACTCAGATCTTATTCCTCTTATTAGTATCTTGTTTAATACATCTATCGCAGAGGCAAAAGCAATAGCAATAACTAATTTCATTGCACCATACGCAGCTCCTTCTGGGTGTTCTGATGGCGGAGATATTTTAAGTATGTCTGGCACATTAAATATATCTTGAAATTTATGTATCGCATAATTCAATAGATATACTGAATCGAACATAGCTAAATCATCATCAGATAGCCCAAACAATATTTTATTTTTATAATTTCGTTGTGTAACTGAGTCTAACCTAAGATTGCCTGTAGTTGACTCCATTATCTTAAACGCATAATTCAATTTAACTTGTTCAAACTTCTTAACTGCAGTAAGGAATAAATGAAAACTTATTCTTGCTCCATCTGCTTCTGATGGATCTTTTCTTGCTACAGCGGCTCTGACATCTTGCATAATAGAATCAACAGGGACATGTGTCGCCCTACATTTTTTATCTAATAAGTTAAGCAATCTATTAGATAGTTCTATGTTGTCTTTTACTTCAGAAAATATTTCATGGATTTCTTCTTCGTTGGCATTTTCTTTGTGGATGGGAGGAGCAGGACGTGCTGTATTCTCGTCGAATAGGGTTCTATCCTTTTCAAATTCCCGGGGTTTTTTAGAGAATATACCCATCAGATGTTACCTCGACCAAACCGGTTGCCCCTAGGAGTGTTACCGTGATATCTTGTTCTACCTTGAACTGAATCTCCTCTAGATCTATTAGTAGCCTGCCTCCTAGCGACATACACTCCTATGTCGTTTCCTCCTACTAATGTTTCTTTATCTTCATCTGTCCTTTTCTCTGGCTTTAGATCTTTTTGCATTTTCTTACTAAATTTCTTCGCCTCTTCTAAATCTATTTGACGCTCAGTGATATTACTCAACTCAGGGAATGGTGAGTCGTTATCATGGTCACTGCCTACACCAATAGAATAGGCAATATCCATAACGTGTTCTATCTTTTTTATATCACTAAACTCTAAAATATGACCCATAATACATAGCATCCATGCGGTAACAGTGTGCTCATAGTCTTGAGAATACGTAGGTACGCCGCTTGGACTATACTTAACTATCTTGAATGCTCTTATCTGTTGGACGATACCTATGTTGGCGAAGGGTATCTCACTAGGTACGATCCTTGTGGTCGTATCTTCATCTACAGGCATTAATACCTGCTTCATCTCCATTGTTCGACATGACGCATCTACCATAAACTGTTTTACTGGTTTCTTGATAGGCATACCGCTGACTGGATCGGTTATCTCTATATTAGAGTTCATAGTCATGGGCTTGACACGCTCTTTATAGTTGGTGTGTTCGTTAGGATAATCCATGTCATATTTCCACATCATCTCAACTTGGACGTGTCCATAGCCAGCATCTACATAGATGTATGCAGTTTGATTACCCCATACTTTGTCAAGCTCCATTATTTTCTTAATAGCTTCTATCTGTTGAAATTCCTGAGTTCGTATTATATGTTTGTCTACTGTTTTATACATGAGTCGACCATCTACGTTCATGGCCTCAGTAACAACTATGTGCGTACCTGTAGTCTTACCCCAGTCTACTCCTATAACATACTTAGACTCTGCGTGCGGGATGCAATCTTCATAAGTGTAGTCAGCCAGGCACGCGTTAACGTCCTCGCTTCTAAACACACCCTCAGCTTCGTCACCAAACTCAGCAAGAAACTCTCGTTCGTATCCAGTCTTTGAGTAGTTCTGCTTAAACATATGATCTACTTTTGGAGTCCAACTAGGAGATTCCGCAGATATAAACCAGAACTCCTTAAAGCCTTGACTCTTGTCACAACACCAGTTATATAGTTTTTTACGTATTCCAGTAGGCGTAGATGAGACGATGAGTTCGCAAGTCGGGTGAGAAGCCATTATCGCCATGATCACTTCGATGTCGCTGTCATTGATATAATCAACTTCGTCCATGATAATAAAATCTGCGTCCTGACCACGAACCTTATCGGATTTTGCGCCCGAATGTGCACCAGAAGACCAGCCTCGAATAACTCCACCTGAGCTGAATTCAATCATTTGTGGGTTGAGGACATTCCTCTTAATCATGCCTGGCATATTTAGTGTAGAGGATCTGCCTATAAAATCACGCATAGTATCAAATATCTTTGCAACTTGGGGCTGATATGGCGCAAGCACAAGTATTTCAAACTGCCTATCAGTAAGGCCGCCGTTAGTAAACAATTTCCAAAGAGCAAGAACACTCATCGCTTCAGTTTTGCCGACACGACGTCCTGCGCGAATGGCTTTAAACTGAGATGAACATCGCATGACCTCTTTCTGATACCATCTAGCCTCCCAGTCAAATTCAAACTTAGCCCAAGCAACTGGATCTTGTAGCATTTTATAGTTCTCGAACTCTTCGTCAGATAAGCCTTGATTTTTCATCTTCTTAGCTAGCTGTCGATAATCGCCGTCACAGGCAGGTATAAATGGTTCGGAAGTAAAGCCCTTGCTATGCATATCTTGATAGTAGTCTATACACTTTCTGCAGAAATGACAATCTCGACCAAGCATAGGCTTATAGTCGGATCCCTTATAGTCATCCATTGGCCTATATTTTTCACCAAAATCAATGCCTATTTTAATGGGCTTTTCGCCCTCAATCCTAATCTCATTCTTCTTTTTATCAGGCATGCATGAACGTCGCTTCGTTGCCCATCGCTGCTCTAGTATTCATTTGTGAGTTATGTATGGCGGCCATGGCAGTTTGCCTTTGTGTAAAACTAGCCCTAGTGTCAGCGAATCCTTCGCCAAGATCATACTCTATGCCCTCTTTGATATTGCTTCTCTCATATGAGTATGAGTGTAACCCCTGAATACCTGCACTCAACGCAGAAAAACCCATACCAAAGAGATCATTTATTAGCCATGCTGAGGATAGTATTCTTAATCCCCCTCCAATTCCCATCCTAATCGCAGCTCCGCTTAGTTTACCCGCCTGCTCACCAGCAAATTTCCCAGCGCTCCCCTTCGTGTATTCTCTGATGAATTGTTCTTCTGGCGCTTGATATAATCCAAAGCTCCTGAGTGAGCCCCATCTCCCCTTAGGCTTCCAGCTAGGGAGAGTGCTGGCTCTACCTCCTAGGAAACTGTCAAGAGCAGTTGTTTCAGCGCCTTGTTGGAACATGTAAGGTGTTACTCCGGGGATCATCCCCATTAGAGGTCTACCTCCTGTACCCATACCTATTCTACCCATGAGGCCTGCGCCAAGACTTTCTCCAGCAGTGGCTATGGCGACATCCGCAATCATATTGCCTATACCAAAGTTCTCATGGTCAGAGGCCGTCGATATTAGTTGAAACCCATCAGAGCTTATAGTCGGATTATATCCCTGCATATTACATATTCAATCTATGCGCATGAAGCGTTGCGTTATAGTTTAAGTTGCCAAAGCTTCTCCCTCTGACCCTAGGTGCAGGAGACGATACATTTTTCAGATTTCCTCTTTTCACGGATGATATCCCTGCCGCTGCTCCGGCACCGACTCCAGCTAGGAATCCTCCTGCCATTGATGGTCCCATAAATTTCATTAAATCGTCACCCTTGCCCCACAAAGAGCCACGCCCTATTAGCCCGCCTGCAAGCATGAATGGCAGCCCTACAACAGTGGAAGCAAGACCTCCCGCTCCCTCAGAGCCAAGCCATCCTTTTGTCCACTTAGGCATTCCGCCAAGCACACTAAACTTCTGTGCATCTCGCATTCCATATGACTGTCTAAGCATTTTTTTGTTAGAGGTCAGTAATCTCTGCTGCTTGGCCATCTCCCTAATGCTTAGTCTATCCTTTTCTACCCCCTCTCGATATAATTGTTTCGTTCTGCGTGACATTCTGCCGGCAGGTCCCGGTAGATTTAAACCAGCATTGAATCCAGTAGGCGTTTGTGCGGTAGTGGGTGTCCTAGACCTAGCCCACGTTTTTAGTTTTGTCTTTTGTGAACCGATTCCAGTTCCGAGAGAAGCTTTTGCCTCTAGGCTCGCAACTGCCTTAGCTGCAGCAGACTTGCTACTATACTTGGCATTAGCTAAGATGCCTGCACGGCCTATAGATGTTGCCATTTTGACACCAGAGACAACACCTACACCAACCTTAGCTGCGCTTAACGCAAAGTTCCCTAGACCAGACATCTGATGCCCAAATGTGTCCTGGAATGAACTGATTCCGGCGTTTATTGTAGCTCCAGTCAAACCAATCCCAACAGCACCTACTAGCTGATCTGATATCGTCATACCATGGCTTAACCCAAGGTCATGACCAACTTTTAGCCCTTCCATCTCCTTCGCTAGATTCTTTGCTACCGCATCTCTTCCATACCTTGCTGTCATCCAACTAACATCAGAGGGAGGGAGGGGTGGCCCGTGAGAAACAAGGGGGTGTGGCCCGTAAGGAACTCCAGCTCCTCCACTACCTCCAGCTCCTCTACGCCCTTTGAAGATCCTCTTAAATATATCTTTGAGTATATTGCCTCTTGCCATTATTAATTACCTAACTAGAACGGTCCAAAATTATTGCCGGATCTGATAGCATTTACAGCTGCTAGTCCGCCATAGCCTACACCAAACATCTTCGCCGCTCCACCAGATCTGACCGCAGCTGCCGTTATCCCAGCATGTGCTCCAAATGAAGCTCCTGCGCCTATCGCCCGGCTTACAAAATTATCTTCTCCAAGAGCCATAGGAGCTATTCCAAATGCTGCTACCGATCCAGCGGCTATTGATCTAGTCGTTGCTCTGGACCTATTTCCTCTTTCGTCGATAAAACCACCCAGGACATTAGGCTGGCCTTCTTCCCCGGGTGTTACTTTCATCTTTTTGCCCGCGAAGTACTGAGAGAGAGACATACGCTGCTCTTCCCCATAGTGCGAAGCTCCTGATCTCGTAGTCCTCGTGTCCCTCGTTACTAACTCTTTAATAGCAGATACATTACGAACAATATCGGGATCTGTTGCTCCGTTTGCCTGACCTGCATGGTGCAACTTTACTGGATTCATATCCGATATAAGATCGGTTAAAAAGTTGCCTAACTTCTTACCAACATAGTTATCTATTATTCCGGGCATACCCATAAGGCTATCCTTACTACCAGTTTCCTTTTCTTCTCGATCCATTTGCGTGTGTGGTAGGTCCATTATATATCATAGACCTATTACTATGCATCGATGCATTCCTGCTTCCTTGGTCTCTTATTCCAGATCCGCTAGTATATTTCAATTGATTAGTAGAATTGACTTTTTTACCTTGCCTCCACAAGGCTTTTTTTATCAAGGTGCCATAATCTCCAAAACTCTTGATGGCGGAGTAATCTGGACCGGGCAGCATTCCCGAAGGCACTCCACTTCCTTGACCAACAGCATTTTGCATATATTTACTTTGAGTAGCTCTGCCAATAGCATCTGACGCGGCCTGATACATGGAATAGTTTTTAATCTCATGGCCTTGTCTCCTAAGATCTTTCATCATAGCTTTTACGGCACGAGAATCTTCTACTACCTTACTCAGATTGACATTAATCTTAAAGTATTTTACTTTAGTCGGATCATTTCTCGCGGCGTAACCAATTAAAGCATATGGCTGTTTTAATGCATATGCATAAAAGTTAGCCTGAGAAACGTGCGCCTTCTTAGGGTACTTAAGTTCTTTAAGCGCATCAAAATCTGCAACAGATTTTATTTCTAAAGGAACACCAGATTTTAGGACTAGATCGATATGACCCATTATATCTAGTTCAGAATCATGGACGACATGCTCGCTGGCCTGAGCGATACCTCTTCTCAAGTACTCCGATTCTATTACCTTGTGTACGAGGGTACCCTTCTCGGAGGATTTTGTGTAGTCATCAAAAGAAGATCTTCCCAAGAGTATATCTTTTAGCCTATCTCCGCGATAGCCCAGCATAGACGATCTAATCGTATTACTACCATACCCGCTACCATATTTTATCTCGGCTATAGCCTGAGAAGCAAAGTAGTCATTTCCAGAGCCAAAGGAGTGTAGAAGCGTATCTCCTGAAGGAGACATTCCCTCCAGGGTGTTATACTTGCTCCCTGGATGTTTTATATCACCATTTCTATTACCCAATAATACTAATCCTGAAAGAGTGAATATTCCGGCAGCTAAAACACCTCCCTTTCTCTTTATGCCACCCATAGTCTCACCGAACTGACTTCTGGCGATATCTCCTATCGTCTCTCCTGTGGCTCTACTTGCCGTAGAGTGTGGTTCGGGGATATATCGTGGGAACCCGCCAGACCAGCGTTCTGTATCTCCTGCTAGAATAATCTGGTCTAATGTATTTTCGGCGCTTCTTAGCTTGGAGTCATTTACCATATTCCTGATAAACTCATGCATCTCGGTTTGCGCACCATGCGGATTTGATAAATGTTTATTAAACATATCAAATATGTAAGACATCTGTTGGTCAATGTCGATCGAAGCGTCATGCGCTATTTGCTTTACAAACTTGTCATCTAGCGCTATCACATCTGATATTAACCCATGTAAGCTATCTCCACCTTTATTCGTGATATACTCAGCTTTACTGATTCCAGGATGATGTGTTGTGATATACGCATCTGTTGCGAACATCAGGCTTCGGCCAATTCCGCCAGCCGCGGTTAGAGAGTTTCCGCCCTTTAGCTCAAACCCGGTAGCATAGTTCTGTAAAAATTTTAGCGTATCACGTTCCAGGCTGCCGCTCTTTGTCCATTTCAAATCACTCTCATAGGAGGGACCCATTATGCTTGATCCGCCCCCTGCTCCGAATATTCTGTCTAGCGTTTTTTCGGCAATATCGAGATGTCTTATTCCAGCTGTACTTCTTCTTATTACATCTAAGCTTGTCTGACCAGAAGATCTGTCTAGCTCTGTAAGATCTCTAACCATAGTCGCAGCTTGCTTAACTATCTTCTCTTCATCGGTACTTGCTGTTCGTATGTTCTCCGAGGGGAAAGCCCTCTCTAAAAAATCCCCCTGGATTTTGTTAAGATCTTGACTAGTATAGTCTCTAACATTCTTAGCAAGCGAGTGTAGCCCGCCCCTATTCCCCCTGCTGCCGTGGTTTAGGTACTGAGTCGTCTCACCAGTCTCTATACCCTGACGTATTAGACTCTTGATCTCATCTCTGTTATGCACGCCTTTTGCCAGATTCTCCCGTATCTGCTCCTGATTTAGATTACTTACATTGAAGTTCTCATCTCTAACCATCATCCAAAACTGCACATCCTTCATTTTGTCAGAAGCATCGGCTAGATGTATAACATCATTCGCCATTGTGCCTGAAGAAAAAGGATCATGATAACCAGTACGATCAATACCAAATACAGTTTTGAATCTTATCGCGTACTCTCCGCCTTTTTGACGGATCGCCGCATCAGTATGACTTGTTAATGTATCGATATGTCTGGCGTATGCACCCATATCAAACTTCATGTTCCAAGCAACTGCAGCCTTTTTCCCTGTTCGATTGTTTAGACTCTCTGCCTCAGCTAAAAACCGGTCTATCATATCCGTGCTAGACTCTACGCTAACTTGACTTACCTTAGCTCCATGCCTTTCCATGAATAATTGTTTACCAAACCCTATATTTAATGGTGAACCTATCTTTGCTACTGCTACTGCATAGGCGCCAGAAGGGGGATTATTCATCAGATTGGCTGTAATTTTTCTGAGTACTTCTGGATCTCTTACCTGAAATTTACCACGCTGTGCCTCTATCTCCTCCCTGACTGCCTTGGCTATATCTGATGTATCCTTAAATCCCCCCCCCTCTGCTTCCTTATAGAATTGGGCTAACTGTTCATTTCCAATTACTTTATGTGGCAGAACTTCCCCATCAGGGGCAGCAGGTCTCTCGTATTCTATTTTTATTTTAGTTGAGTCTATGCCAGTGCCAGCCAGATCTAGTTTGTCTAAGTGAATATTTGTTTTCTGATCTGTCGAGGTTCTATTACCTGCCCCATCTATGCTTATGATCTCTGATGCTGACTGTGTTATCTGGCCTGGGCGATTTCTCTCAGCCGGTGTATCACCCCTAGTGCTGCCGCTATCTCGAATCTCATGTATGACACCCGAACTGGTTATTGCATGAGTCTTGCTTCCTCCAGGAAGCTTCGTGGTTTCAGTGTCAAGATGCATTTCAGTACTAAATGGAGATCTAACAGTCGTACCGGGGGAATATTTAGATTCAGCAGGAAATATAGTACCAACAGGAGAGCCAGGAGTAGCGGAGGTAGGAGCAGCAGGAGTAGGAATAGCACCAGCAGCGGCGGGAGTAGGAGCAGGAGTAGGAATAGCACCAGCGGGAGCAGCGGGAGTAGGAATAGCACCAGCAGCGGCGGGAGTAGGAGCAGGAGTAGGAATAGCACCAGCGGGAGCAGCGGGAGTGGGAATAGCAGTAGCGGGAGCGGATGGAGGCACCCCTAAAGCAGCACTACGGTTAGCCTTAAATGCGGCATCTGCTTCTGCCCTAGTAACTTCCTCTCCTACGGGGAAGTAGAGGTCAGAGTCGGACTTTCCAGAAATGTAATCATATTTGATTCGAGAAAGCTTTGATAGCTGCTCATCTCCATACTCGGTCACCTGAATATATGAAGGCCTACTACCTTTTACTACTTGGCCTCCTTCTACTATGCGAGATCGAGGATCTCCTTTGGTCTCATTATTGAAGGGTAAATTTGCAGGCGCATCATCAATTACCATGGCTACATTTTTATGCTTACGTATCTCTTCTACTTTTCTTGAAGCCCCTTCTTCTGTTCCTCCGTATATTTTCTGAGTAAAGAGATCCTCAAGCCCATGATGCTTTAAGTTTGCCTCTGTCATCTCCTGCATGTGTGGCGAGCGACTAGTATATAAATTTACCTCGAATCCCTTACTCTTCCAGAATTCTAGATTATGAACAAGACCTTTATCTACGGGAATCTCACTAAGCCCAGGAGTCCCCTTCATCTCACGAGTATAGTCTGCAAGAGCATCTACAATATTGCCGGGGTGTCTCTTCTGAGCCGCTTCGAATACTTCGTCACCTGCAGAAGAGAATAATGTGCTATCTAGATCTACGAATATTTTGGGCTTATTCCTACTTTTCCATCTTTGAAAACCTTGTTTTATCTGAGGAAAATTTTCATTAATAATTGCGGCCCCTACCGGGAGGCTACCCCCGGGTATTACCGCAGCAGCTGCCACATATGCTGCGGCCTTTTTCCAGCCCTTCAGTTTTTTCATCTTTCTAATCGCGGCTTGGACAGCACTCTCCGGCCTCTGAGGGGAAGCAGCGGGAGTAGGAATAGCACCAGCAGTAGCAGTAGTAGTAGGAGTACGAGCAGGAGCGGGAGTGTGAATAGCAGGAGCACGAGCAGGAGAGGGAGTGTGAATAGCAGGAGCACGAGCAGGAGAGGGAGTGTGAGGTATGGGCCGTTTCGTAGAGGAGGGATTTGAGCCCGAGAGGATTGGCTTCCTTGCTGCCGTTGCCTCTGCCGCTGCCTTTTCCGCTGCTCTCTTTTCTGCTGCTAGCTTTGCTGCTGCCTTTGCTGCTGGAGTATTACGGTTTCCTCTGGGATTTATCTTTGCCATTATTCACCAAACACTTCTGGCGCAATGGTCTTAGAATCGTTATGCATCTCAATCTCTGTAGCTGTAATATTGCCGTCAGAATCTTGAGAAGCCATCCGTATCTTCTTGGCCTTTTCCATGAGATTAGCTGCGACTTTTGAAGGATCAGCATATCCTTTGGAAGCTGCATCTGCTTTGGACTTCCTCGTAGTGAGAAGCTCACGCATAAGCCTTAGTTTTGTTTTAACCAGTTTTTCGTAGAATTCGGCGGCCTTGGAACTCTCATTGCTATAGAAAGGCTGGCCTGCTGGGCTATACCCGCTTATAACTCTTCGTTCTATCTTTGGGTCCATGGCAAGTTGCATGGCGGCTCTTGCCTCTAACGTCATCTGGAATACTATCTGGTCTACTAGCATCCTGTCATATGCGGAAGAAGGATCTTCTGGATTTATGCCTGCCGCCTCGCTGAACTGATCTGTCCACTGTCTTATCTGGTAGGACTCTACAGGACAATCACCTCCAAATGGACGATCTATCTTATTGCGTACCAGAGGGCATTTCTCAAAGTATGGGCACTGCTCATCTCTACATACCATGGGGCCTGCCATGGGAGCAAAGCCAAACTTAACAGATTCTGTATATCTGGCAAGATTTCCTCTTTGGACTTCTGTGAGAGCAGTTTCTTCCTTGCCAGTCAGGCTATTGTCATTTATTACTACTTCAGGTAAGTTCTCGGCGTTTTCAGGAACAGTAACCCCAGGACCGAAGAGCTCGTTTGAATTCATCTTTGTTCACTCTCATCTCGTTGCCAAAAATCAACCTGAGGCAGGTTCTAGCGTGCATGCAATTCTTACCCCTAGCTGCGGCTACACCTAAATATGTTTTGGTTAACTCCGGTTGATTACTATAGATGTATTGCATTGCTTCATCTTTGCCGTCCACCAGCTTTGCAAATCTTTTAGGTATATATTCTACACTATTAGACACTAATCTACTCCGTTAAAAAATAGAGCCCCACTGCTATTACACAATGGGGCTCCAAAAGTGAGGATATGTGACATGCTATGTTAGCTCGCACCGGTCTCCGGTGCATGCCCATGTCTTGGCGCCCTCGGTAGTATCTTCAGTTTCGTACATACTGAGATAACGATAATCTATCTCTGGTAAGTTTGCAAGCATTTTATTATACTCTTCTTCAGTGCATTCTTCGTATGGCGCCTGTTCATACCTGCCACCATCATATGGTAAGAATGATACACCATTTATTATGTCCCAGTTTTTATATACCCAATTGCCTACTTCAAACCACTCATTATCTTTTACATAAACAGTGCAAGACGCATTATGCTCACACCAGTTCTCTTGTATCTTCTTGTATTGCTCCAGCTGCTCCATGGCAGTCATGTCTCCTCGTAGGACAGAACCATCAGGAGATTTTACAGGGAAGGATACAACCCAGGTGATAACATCGTCTGCAGACCAGCTTTTCCCTTCCTTATATATAGCGCATGCTTCTGCGTCACCACCCTCAGCTTTCGCCCAGTCTTCTTTCCTTTGACCGGTCTCAGGAGACATGGGGACCTTTTGATCCTGTAGCATCCTGAATAATGGGTCAGTAGCAGATATACGATATCTGCGTCTATAGTAGCTTGCATACCTCGTGTGAATACCAGAAGAAGAGTCGACTAATTGGGATACAGTTCCGGAGGGTTTTACACAAGTTATAGCAGCAGGCATACTTACGCCCAGTAGTTCAGACGCATGTTTGGCTATTTTAATTGCTTTCCTTTTCATTGCGCGCAGCGCGTCGGCGCTTAATAGTGTTTTGTTATCCATGATGCCTGTCAACGAGACTCCAAGAAGTCGTTCCTCCTCACAGTTCTCTTTCCACTTATCGTTCAAATACGGGAAATCGGTGAAGCAGGACTGTATCACACCTATCCATACGGCGGTCTCTACCTTTTTAAACAGGGTATCCAGGTCATCCTCGGCTCGTACCACGACCTCGGACAGATTACAGAACTCCTGGTGGCGTAAGCTTATCTCTGCACACGGGTTAGTCCCTGAAATCAAGTAGCCTTGTCTGCGTTTTGGAGATCTTGTCCTAACAGATTGAACATTAAATATACCCCGTTCCCCCGTCCCAGAGGATGCTAATGTACTCCACTCCTTGAGGAAGTCAGTAGCACTGGGCTTCTCTAGATACACAGCACTGTTATTAGCCATTGCACGTCTCAGTGGAAAGGGCCACACCTTAGCACTAGCCATTTCTTTGTCAGATAAGTCAGATAAACTAATTTGACTCGATCTCCGTACACCTCCCACAACAACAATCTCTGCTATTTGGTTCAGTATGTCATGACACTCCAGAGAGGTCAGTTTACGCCCCTGCGCATTTTGGAATATCTCACGCATGAATGCATGAAGCTGTACGAGGGGTTCGGGTCCAGAGGACCTACCACCCATTGTATAGAGACGAGATCCTTTAGGTCTTATGTTTGTATAGTCCATGTCGACGTCGTGTCCTTCATAGAGGGAGTCGACGAGAAGTTTAACAGATTTAGTCCATCCGCCGCGAGAGTCCTTAATTGTATGTTGTTTTGTATATGCACCGTCGCGGAAGGTGCCTACCACTGGGAGCTTTTCTATATGTTTAGATTCAACAGAGAAGCCATACCCTGTACCACACATTAGTATGTATAGCGCTTCTGAGAAGGCTATTGGGTCATCAATGACCTGGAACGAGCAGTTATACATGCAGGTATTGTCTTTTTCCGCCGCGGGGCCTGCAGCCCAGAGTGATCTCATCGATGGCATCACCTCGAACCCCAGTATAGATGAATGAATCTTTTCGTAGGTCTTAAGCGGAACCCTGTCCCCCATGTGTTTACGTATGAAATTTACGTACCTGTCTGTGGTTTCACTCCATGTTTCCCTGCGGTTCTCCTCGTCTCTCCACCTCGAGTATGTGCGCATGTATACGAATTCCGCCGCGTCGTTTGAGAAGCCTGTGTGTAGTTCGTCCTTAGTAAGCATACCTCATGCCCTTGTCTATCTGGGGTCTCCAGAAAATTAGTGTGAACGATCCATCGTAGTACATCTCTGAGGGTATTGCAAATGGGTAAAACGCCATTCAGGAGAGTTTTTTTCTGTGAAAAATTTTAAGGAGTTTACCCCCCAGGGTTTATGTCTGAAAAATATTATTTAGGCATTCATATTGGGCCTTAAAAATATGAATTCGGCTCGCTGTATAGTTTTATTATATGCGACTTTGGGAGGAATTCCATTCATGGTCCCCCCCTTTCCCTGTTCCTTGGGCATAGTGTCCTAGGAATTTTGAAAGGTGGACATGATGTCTATTCTTCTCACTTTCGTATTGACTACTGTGATCAACGCTGCACTGGCGGCCTTGATCATCCACCGGTCGCTCATCAAGGAGAGGCGCTTAAGTGCGCTCATTCTTGCTGAGACGATGAACTCCTTGCGTAAGGAGTACATCGCCCAGAACCTCGCCTCCCATGGGGAGGAGGGCCTGGAGGACGTGTACCATCGCATGATGGACGTCCAGGCCGATCTGCACTGCGTGCTGACAAGCGCGAGGCAGAGTCGCGGGATGATCGAAGGACTGCTTGGCAACCTCGGTCTGACATGCTGGGACCTCCCAAACCTGGGCCTGTGCTCGAAAGAGTACATGTCTAAGGTAATGTCAGAGGAGAACTGATCACACCTGCCGCACAGGGGAGGGAAGGGCATAAGCCCTCCTCCCCTGGGTCCATGTGTATACACATGGGTTTAGGTCCGGGTACACATTGTGTACTTGAGATGCTCAAGGCTAACCC